>Ga0181534_10000662_pt1 | contig 24080 bp, 18 predicted proteins | sample PEATcosm2014_Bin_37_FD_119758 | JGI IMG/M metagenome (GOLD analysis project Ga0181534, IMG submission 119758) | Peatland microbial communities from MTU Mesocosm Facility, Houghton, MI, USA - PEATcosm2014_Bin17_10_metaG | ecosystem: Environmental > Terrestrial > Soil > Wetlands > Peat | place...
CCAGGTACAAAAACGTCGACGCCGATTGATACTTGTGCGCCAACGCGGCCGTCTGTTCCCGCCATCCATCAAGTTGTGATTCGATGCTGTCAGGCAACGCGCTCAAATCTGCGATGTGCTGTACCAGCGCACCGGCATCGATTCGTCCCACCCGCTTGCCTTCGTAAAGCGCCAGAATATAAAGCACAACAAGTTGGCAGGTGAAACTCTTGGTCGCCGGAATCGCGCGCTCCACACCGGCAGCCAGTGGCATGGAGACCGTCGCTTCATGGGCCATCGTAGAGCCGGTCACGTTGGTGATCGCCAGTGTGCGCTGCCCGCGCCGAGCCGCCTCGCGCAGCGCCGCCAGCGTATCGGAGGTCTCGCCGGACTGGGAGAGCACCAATACGCTGGGGTGGTGCGACTCCATCTTGTCTGCGCCGCCGCGACAACTGTATTCGCTGGCGTATTCCACATCCACGGCCAGGCCGCAAAGGTCTTCCAGTAGAATCTCAGCCGCCAGACCACTATGGCGGCTTGAGCCAGAGGCGGCAATCAGAACCTCGCCCTCGGGAATGGCCCAACCGGCCAGTAGTCCAGCAACCTCCGGCTTCAAGCCGTCGTCGTTCAGATAGAGCGCCAGGGTACGGCGCAGCGCCTCGGGCTGTTCGTAGATCTCGCGCAGCATTTCGTGCGTAAAGCTCGGCATTTTCTCACTCCGGCGGCCTGTTTTAACAGGCAGAAAACAAAACCTGATATGACCATATTATGCCATAATGCTCACTTTGATGAACACATCTAGCGTTTTTTGTTGTTATTTGAGGTAACAATCTCGATTTCTCCTTCACTTTTTTCGCGCTGGCAGAGTAGAATCGCTGTGATATGTCCGATTCGATTAGTCGCCGTTCCGAGCAGATCGTCAAGTATCTTCTGCGCACCGGAACCGCCACCATAGAAGAGTTGCTGACCGTCGCCGGGTCTTCCGCGCCCAGCATCCGGCGTGATCTGGCGCGCTTGGAAGCTCGCGGGTTGATTCGCCGCACACATGGAGGCGCGGAACTGGTTGAGCCGCTGCTCTATGAGCCATTCCGGTATGACAGTTCCTTTCTGGCCCGTGAGCAGCGCCATGCCGCTGAAAAGCGCCGCATCGGAGTGGCCGCGGCCGAACTGGTCAAGCCTGGTGAGACTGTTGGGCTTACGGCCGGCACCACTACCACGCATATCGGCCGAAGCTTGCGCCACCGCAGCAAAATTCAAGTAGTCACCAACGGCATCAATATCGGAATGGAACTATGCAACCAGCCTGGCATCCGCACCTATCTTACCGGCGGCATGGTGCCATGGGCCTGGTCGTTTTCGCTCACCGGAAGCGCGGCACTAAACTTCTTGGACGATGTCTATATGGATATCGTCTTTCTCAGCGTCACCGGGCTGGACTCCGAACGCGGAGCCACCACACTGGAACCGGACGAGGCCCTGGTCTACCGCAAGATGCTCAAGCAGTCCCGGAAGACGGTCGTTGTCGCCGACTCCAGCAAGCTGGGAGCGGTCAGTCCTGCATTTATATGTCCGGCCATCGAGATTCACTTGCTCATTACCGACACCGGCGCGGAGCCTGAAGCTATTGCCGCCTTCGAGCGCCAGGGGATCGAAGTGCTGCGCGTCTGAGGCGGCGCGGGCAAGCACCGCATTGTGCCGTCGCACCAGCATTAGTAACCTATGTGAACGGGAATTCTCTTGGCAGCCGCCCCGCCTTCTGCTAGAATCAGATCGTTGCAGACAAAAGACTTATCGATTCTATGCCGCAGGATTGCGGCAAAATACTTCAATGAGGGGGTTGATAATGCGGGATGATTTGATCGCTGCTCTACGCAAGATGATCGTCAACGATTTGTACGTCGAGATCGCCGAGGAGGATATTGGCTTGGATGATGGTCTGCGGACCGTTGTTGGCCTGGATTCGGTTGGTTTTGTAGAGATGCGCGTCCTTTGCGAACAGAGGTTCAACGTCGAGATCAGCGACAACGATTACACTCCCGAAAATTTCACCTCCATCCGCTTGCTGGCGAACTTGATCGATCGCCTGCAAGGTCAGAAGAGCGCGGCATAGACAAGATCGCGCGGCGCTTCCCCCAAGCGCCCTGAAACCTGAGATGCGCCGCGTCTGAACGCTGCGCTTGAATAGGATTCCCCAGATGTCTATTGGCCCGAGAATCGCCGTCACAGGGATGGCCTGGCTCACCGCTCTTGGCGATGAGTTGGAGCTGGTCTGGCAGTCTCTGCTCGATGGAAAATCGGGGATGAGGCCGGTCGCCTACTCTGGTCGTCTGCGAAGTCTGCTGGTTGCGCCGGTCATAGATTCAAGCACGGAGCTTCCACCCACCGAGCGGCTGGTCAAGATGGCCACGGCAACCATTCGCAAGGCGTTGGCCGCGGCCCACCGTGAACCTGGCGACCTGCAACTGCGGTATGTTCTCAGCACCAGCCTGGGCGCTTATCTGGACGAATCGTCCTCGCGCACTCCGCTCTCAGGGTGGGCCTCTCAAGTGGCGCGGGAGCTGGGCGCGGCAGTTCCTCCAGTTGTGCTTTCTACGGCCTGCTCCTCGGCCTCGGACGCAATCCTGGTAGCAGCCGAACTGATTCGCTCCGGCGAGGCCCAATGCTGCGTCTGCGGAGGCGCGGATGTGATTACGTCCAACAAGCGTCTGGCGCATTCGGCATTAGGCACCATGTCGCCCACCGAATTGCGCGCCTTCGATTCCCGCCACGATGGAACGCTTTTGGGTGAGGGCGCGGGCTTTCTGGTTCTCGAAGCCGAAACGTCAAACCGGCCTGCTTTGGCTTACTTGACCGGCGTGGGCTCGGCCAACGACGCCACAGGAATGACCATGGCCGACATCACCGGATTGTCCGCCGGTTATGCGATGGAGAGGTCTCTGGCCGATGCTGGCCTGCCCGCCTCGGCCATCGGACTGATCAATGCACACGGCTCGGGAACGGTGATGAACGACACCACGGAGAGCAATGCATTCACCGCGATATTCTCTGATTCCCGCCCGCTGATCTTTGCGACAAAAGGCAATTTTGGACACACGCTCGGCGCAACTGGAGCCATCGAAGCCATCGCAGTGATCCTCGCCATGCGCACAGGCCGCGTCCCGCCAATTCGCGGACTGGAGTTGCCGATTCCCGAATTTTCCCTACCGCTGGCGATCGGCCGGCCAGTTCCCTGCTCTGCCCGTGCCGCCTTGAGCCTCACGCTCGGCTTTGGCGGCTTTGATACCAGCTTGATCTTCGAGGCGGCCTCATGAGCGATCTGAGTGCATTCATCGTAGCCGGATCGGGGGAGGCGGCTGCCTTCGAGCGCGACCTCTTTGACCCCAGGATTCGCGCCTCGATTCGCTATGCCGATCAGGCAGCGTGGATCACGGCCACGGCGGTGACCAAGACGCTTGCCGCCGCGGGCGATGGCTGGTCCGAGTTGCGCCACCAGATCGGCATGATCGTCCTCGGCAATCAGGGACCGGGCGCGACCATGGCCGGAATGCAGGAGGAGGGGACCAAGGGATTCTCTTCGCCATTGCACTACGCGGCCTCCGGCCCATGGACGCTGGTTGGCGTTTCCTGTATCGCTTTTGGCTTTCGCGGCCCCACGCTGAGTCTCACCATGGACCCGCAAGATGGGCTGCCCACGGCGCTGACTCTCTGCCAGGCGTGGCTCGCGCGGAAGGCCGCGCGGCTGATGGTGGTGGCGGCCTGCAGGACCGATGCCGCGGGCGCAACGCTGGCTCGCGCGCTTCTGCTAGCCCCGCCAGGAGTCTTAACCACTGGAAAGCAACTGACTGCGCCGGAGCTTGCCTGGCTGACCGCTGAGGTTTTGAATTCGGGAGCCAGCGCATGAAGAACTTCCTCTCTCCGCAGCTCCTGGATTCCTTTGTCGAACGCACTATCGACGCGCTGCCCAGCGGCTTTCCCACGGCTACGCCCGACTGCGCCGCACTGGGCAAAGCCTGGAAGCGGCACGGCCTGCGCCCCGGCGATCTGGTTCTGCTGTGTCTGTCCAACAGCCGCGAACTGCTTCACCAGTATTTCGGTGTCCTGATGGGCGGCGGCGTACCATCGCTGCTGCCACCCAACGTCCATGCCGCGCGCCTGCGCGAGATTGCAACGGCGATGGGCGCATTCGCGATGGCCGCGCTGCGCCTGCCCACCGGCGATCTCGGCGCGCAGTCGTACTCGACCGTCGGCCCGCTTCAGGTGGCCCTACTTCATGCTCCGCCCGAGCCGGCGGCCGCACCCGGCGAGATTGTTCTAATGACCTCCGGCACATCGGGCGTCTCCAGCGGCTGCGTCTTCGACTTCGAGGCCATTCTGCTCAACGGCCAGCGCCACGCCAACGCCATCGGCCAACGAACTGACGATACTGTGCTGGTCAATTTGCCACTCTTCTTCTCCTTCGCCTTGTCCAGCCAGGCGCTCTCTTCGCTCACCCGCGGCAACCGGCTGATCATCGGCGGCCCGCCTTTCAACCTTGCCGGATACCGCAAAAACCTAGAAGAATACGGCGTCACCGTCTCTTCGCTGACGCCGGTGCACATTCGCTCCATCCGTGGCGACGATCTCAGCGCACTGGCTGGCTTGCGTGTCCTTTCGGTCGGCGGAGATTCTCTGGAGCCGGAGCATGTTGCCCGTCTCGTTGAAGTACGCGGCGGCAAGGATGTCTACATGACATACGGCCTCACGCAAGCCGGGCCGCGCGTCTGCACACTGGCCGCGCACGCCGAGCCTACCTCCCGGTACGCCTCGGTCGGCCTGCCGCATGAAGGCACTGCCGTCTCACTGCGCCCAGCCGAGGACGGCAGCGGACGAACTCAGCTTTATGTGAACTCAGCCACAGTTATGAAGCGGACCATTGGCCGCGTTGAAGGCCGGCCGAACGATCTGGTCGCCCCGCAAACCGTTGCCACCGGCGACTGGTTCGAGCAGGACAGCGGCGGCTACCTCTATTTCAAAGGCCGCCTGAGCGACTTTATCAGCCGCAAAGGTGAGAAAATCAGTCTTGCAGCGGTGCGCCGCCTTGCTTCCGGTCTGCCCCACGTCGCCCGCGCCCGCACCAAAGTCTTCCAACATGCGGATGGAACAGAGGATTTCGATCTACTGCTGTTTGCCAGCCCAGCGGCCCTCAGCCCAGCGCTGGACACCCAGATACACAGCCTGCTCCGGGCGCTGCTACGCCGGTCTGAGATGCCGCATGCGATCCTGATGGAACCGGCAACCGAAACGGACGAACAGAGGTACAAATGAACACGATCCCACAGTCCACTGTTTCCGCCGACGCTACAGTTGGCAAGCCGACGCTTCGCCGCCGGATTGCCACGTCCAAGTCACCGCTGGCGCGCTTTCTGAAGTGGGCCTATTGGCAGGTCAATGGACTCTCCGTCCCCGCTCCCAAAGCCGTCGTCCTGCCGGCGGTTTGGCTCTTTCTATTTCTTCGCAACTCCTATTATTTTGTCATGCGCGTCTTTATCTGCGAACCGTTTTTCAAGGCTTGTTGCACCAGCTACGGCCGCAATCTGCACACCGACGCGCATCTGCACTGGATCGCCGGCAAGGGCGACATCGTCGTTGGCGACAACGTCAGCATCGTCGGCAAAGTCGACATCGGTTTTGCCGCCCGCTTTGCCGACCGTCCCCGGCTCGAGATCGGAGACAATACCGGCATTGGCGGCGGGTGCAGCTTCGCCATCGGCAAGCTGATCTGCATCGGGCGCAACTGCACCCTCTCCGGCGGCATTCAGATCATGGACTCGAACGGCCATGACACCGACCCAGGATCGCGCTGGAGGCACGAGCCGCCAAAGAGCCAAGACGTCCGTCCCGTCCTCATCCGAGACAACGTATGGATTGGAAGGAATTGCATCATCTTCCCCGGCGTCAAGATCGGCGAGGGCAGCGTGATCTCCGCCGCTTCAGTCGTCCGCAGCCACGTACCGCCCTACAGCGTGGTTGCGGGCAATCCTGCAAAGGTGATGTTCCGGCTCAAAAAGCCCGAACAAGCCGGGCAGTTACAAGCTTGAAACGGAGCGCTAAATGGAGAAAATAACGGGCGGGCAATTGCTGATCCGGGCCTTGAAGGCGCACGGCGTTCGCCGCCTTTTCACGCTGCCCGGCGCACCGCTTTTTCCGGTTTACGAAGCCTGCCTCAACGAGGGCGTTGAAGTCCTCACCGGCCGCCATGAATCGTCGCTGATCCAGATGGCCGAGGGCTGGTCGCGCTCGACCGGCAGCCCATCCGTCGTACTCGTCTCACCTGGCCCTGGGCTTGCCAATTCCGTTGCCGGCATCGCCATCGCCTTTGCCGAGTGCTCTCCGGTCATCGTGCTCAGCGGCATTGACGTGCCCGCCAACCTGGGCCGCGGCGGACGCCAGGAACTGCCCCAGGTAGCCATGTGCGCTCCCGTCACCAAGTGGTCGGCCCTGCTCTCCAGCGGCAAGCGCATTCCCGAGTACATCGACAAAGCCTTCCGCATCGCCACCAGCGGAATGACGGGGCCAGTGCAGATCAGCATCACTTCAGACGCCTTCGCCGCACTGGTTGAGTTCGATGAAACCAGCGTTCTGCCGCCCACAAGAACGCAGCCCTCCGCGGCCGCCCACGCAGATCCGGCCTTTATCCACCAAGCTCTCGATCTGCTCTCCGCCGCCGAACGTCCGCTCATCGTCGCTGGAGCGGCAGCCTTTTGGTCGCAGGCCGGCGACGCGTTGCGCCAGTTCATTGAGACCGTCAAGATTCCCCTGATGACCGTCGAGCAGGCGCGCGGCCTTGTTCCCGACAACCACCCCTACTGTTTCGGCGACGGCTACGGAACCGTCAATCAGGCCGCGCAACTGCAAGGCAGCGTCGATGTGCTGCTGCTGCTGGGCGACCGGCTCGACCACCCCTTTGCCTATGGCGATTGCTTCGGCTCGGCCAAGATCATCCATATCTGCCCGGACGCAAACGAAATCGGCAAGAACCATCCCATCGAGTGCGGCATGGCCTGCGATGTGCGCGCCGCAACTACGCAGCTTTTAGAAGCCGCCAAGACACGCCAGTGGCATGAGCCGGCCGAATGGGTTGCCACTCTCCGCGAGACACGCACCGCGCAGATAACCCGCGCGCGGAAGGCGGCTGTCTCCACGCAGCCCGGCGTTCATCCCGCCCGCATTGCGCTGGAGGTGGAAGCGCTGCTCAATGAACAAAAGGACGCCCAGAGCATTCTAGCCTTTGACGGCGGCGACTTCTCCTCCTGGGCGCGCTTCTGCATGACCGCGCGCCGCCCCGGCGGTTGGCTGGCTAGCACGGTTCTGGGCCATCTTGGCGTCGGCCTGCCTTACGCCATGGGCGCCAAACTTGCCTTTCCTGAAGCCAAAGCAGTCGTCCTCACCGGCGACGGCGCTTTGGGATTTTCAGTCATGGAAATGGAAACCGCCGTGCGCTATGGCATTCCGGTCGTCACCGTTGTCGCCAACGATGCCGCCTACGGGGTCGAGGTCTACTACCAGCAGAAATGGTTCGGCGCGGATCGCGTCGTCGGCACCGAGCTGACCAATACCCGCTGGGATCTGCTGGCGGAATCTCTTGGCGCGCACGGGGAATTTGTCGAGACTCCCGAGCAGCTACGCCCTGCGCTGGACCGCGCCTTCGCCTCCGGCAAGCCGGCCTGCGTCAACGTCACGGCCCAGCGCACTCCCAGCCCGCAGACCCAGACCTTCTCGCGTATTTACTTGTTGAAGCGAGCCCACGCGCGCAAGAATACATAACTTCAGGAGAACCCATGTCCGCCAGTCCCGCTGCCAAAGCGCCATCTCCCCCGCCGCCTACCGCCGATCCATACGACCTGCTGGCCGAAGGCGCACGCGCGCGCAAGCTGTCCGGCGAGTTGGAAGGCGTCAAGTGCATGGCAGAAGGCATGCGCCTGATCAACAACACCGTCATGGCCCATGTCCTTCTGGCCCTCTGGGAGAGCGGCTTTTACGAGTACTCGCTCACACATCCGAACTTCACCGCCGCCGAAGCCGCCGAGGCGCTCAATCTTGATGCGGGAGTATTGTTGACGCTGCTGCACCATCTCATTGGCTATGGAATTCTCAGCGCGGCAGACGGGCGAATGCAACTCACCGATTACGGCTCCCGCTTCTCCAACGTCGTGCTGCGCGGCGTCTTGAATATCAACCTGGGCGGCTACGGCGCGCAGTTGCAGCAGATTGGCCCGCTGCTGCGCAAAGAAATTACCAAGGAAGAGATTGATCGCTTCCACTCCACCGACCACTCCGGCCTGGGAACCGAACAGTTGACCAGCGTTCGCCTTGTCCCGGCCGTGCTCAAAATGCTCGTTGAACGCAACCTCCATCGCGTTCTCCATCTTGCCTGCGGCTCCGGCGGCTTTCTGGTTCAGATGGCCCGCTCCGACCCGGCATTCACTGCCATCGGCATTGACAAGCAAGCCAAAAAAATCGCCGGCGCGGAGCAAAAGGTCAGCCGTTATGGCCTGGAATCCCGCATACGCCTCCTGCAATCGGAGATTGGCGTCGACCCCTTGCCGCTCGACGAGCAGGAGCGCGGCGAAATCGACGTCGTCGCTTCCATCTATCTGCTCCATGAGATTGGGCGCTACGGCCGTCAGCGCATCGTCGATCTGCTGCGCCAGATTAAAGCGCTCTTTCCCGGCAAACTCTTTCTATTTTCAGAGACCATACCGCCCGAAGCGCAAGACACCGTCCGCAAACCGGCCTCGCAGTATTCGCAGCTTGATTACCTGCTCGTTCATCGGCTGCGCGGCAAAGGCATGCCGCTTTCGCCCGCCGAGTGGAAGTCCATCGTCGCCGACGCCGGACTCAAGCTCATCGATAGCAAGGAAGTTTATAACATCGCTCTCTTCCTGGCCGAACTATAAGGTCTGCCACGCCCTCGAGTTTAAGCGTTATCAGGAGAACCGAAGATGTCCCAGAAGACCGCAGTCGTCGTAGGCGCAAGCGGCGGTTTAGGCCGCGCAATTGCATCCATGCTTGCCGAGGAAGGCTACGCGCTGGCTCTGGTGGGCCGTGACATCGCAAGGCTCGAAGCCACCCGCGATCAACTCTCCAGCAACGCTCCCGCGGCAATTATCCTGCCCTGCGACCTCACCGACCGCGCTCAAGCCCAATCCATGGTCGAGCAGGCTCTGGCGCATCTCGAAGTCATCGACGTGCTTATCTGCGCCGCCGGCATGAATGTTCGCCAGCGCAGCCTGCGCTCCCTTGATCCGGCCGATTGGGATCGCGTCATCGCCGCCAATCTCACCACCGCCTTCAATGCCATTCACTTCGTGCTGCCCTCAATGCGCACGCGCGGAGCCGGACTTATTGTGCAACTCTCTTCGCTGGCCGGGCTGCGCGCCAACACCATCACCGGCGCGGCTTACTCGGCCGCCAAATTCGCGCAATCGGCGTTGGGCATCAGCATCGGCCGTGAAGAGCGCGGACGCGGAATCCGGTCCACCGTGATTTACTCAGGCGAGGTCAACACGCCGCTGCTCGAAGCCCGCTCCGAGCGGCCCGGCGCAACCGTCAATGAGGGCCGACGCGAAGCCATCCTGCAATCTCAGGACATCGCCGACGTTGTGCGCCTGCTGGTCAGCCTTCCGCCCCGCGCTCACATTCCGGAATTGGTCATCAAGCCCGTTATCGACGACTTTTCCTGATTTCGGTCTGTTCCCAGTTCCCTGCGTTTGCGAAGTTTTTTATTTTCAGAAGATTCTTTGTTCCCAAATGCGGTACAGGGCTGTACAATCTCCACGAGGAGACCCATGGCCGGAGATATTCAATTACAGTGCAGCGATTGCGGGCAGGACTTTACCTTCACCGCTGCTGATCAGACGTTCTTTCAGGAACGTGGTTATTCGACCCCAAAGCGTTGCAAGAATTGCCGTCAGGCAAAGAAGAACGATCAGGGGGGGTCCGGCTACCGTTCGGCTCCGGCACAGGGCACACCTGTGATTTGTTCGGGTTGCGGACAGCCTACAACAGTGCCTTTTGAGCCGCGTGGCGACCGCCCGGTATTTTGCCGGGACTGTTACCAGGCGCGCAAGGGCAGCGGCGGTGGCGGCGGCAGTTCGCGCGGCCGTGGCCGGTAGTAGATCAACGGGTCCAACCCTCGTAAGGCGGTTGGACCCGTTTCCATTTGAGCAGTTTCAAGCAGAGCTCAACGGCGACGGCTGATTCGGCCAAGATTGCACGAGTGAACTTTGGTTGTGGTATCTTGCGCTTTTTCGCTACGTTACCTTTGCAAGACTTCCCTTCAACTCAACCCTCGCATCCGTTCAGAAACAACGTGGCGCCAGCATGACATTGCGCAGGCGCCACGTTGTTTGCGATCGAGTGCATTTTCTTTGATTTTGTAAGGAAGCTCCGTGCCCCATGCATTTCACGTTCTTTGTGAAATGGGTGGGGCACCGCGAACTCAACCCTATAGGAATTGTGAAAATGCTCTGGTGATTGCTCGACTCTACTTCTCAGCTTCGGGCGCTGGCTGAACGACAACGGCCTCCGCTACATTTGGAACCACAACAGTCTCGGAAACCGGCTCTTGCACCTCAGGCAGAAGCGGCTCGACTGGCTTGTCTGCCTTGGCCGCTTTGGGCCTCGCGGCGACTGCTGGTTTCTTCCTGGCAGGCAAGGACTTCTGGGGCTTCACCTTTGGCAGCACCTTATTTCCCGCCTTTTGCGCAAGCTTTTGCGGAGGCTTCTGCCCGGTCTTGCCTGGCAACTTCCCCGCAGCCTTCGCTGCCGACTTGGCGGCGGTTTTCACCGGATGCTTCCCCGCAGCCTTCGCCAGAGGCTTAGTAGCCGCTTTGACCGGATGCTTGGCAGAAACCTTTGCCACCGGTTTCTGCGCAGCCTTCACCTGTTGCTTGCTTGCGGATTTAACCGCCGACTTCTGCGCTGACTTGGCCGGATGCTTGCCAGTTGCCACCGCCGAAGATCTCTTCCGAGCGGCCTTGGCCTGCCCTTTGGCCGTAGCCTTGGCAGTGTTCTTTTTCGCCGCAGTCTTCTTTTTCGCCGGCTTTTTCTTTGCGGTCGTTTTCCGAGTTGCTCCGGGAGCGGCAGCGTACGGCGTGGACTGAGCTGCCTTGACTTCAAAGCCGCTGCTGGCTTGCGCCGCCGGAGCGGGCATGGCCCAAACAGCCGGTCTTTCCGCCACAACGGGTTCAGCCGCCCTCAGATGCCATTGCCCATCCGCGCCCCTCAAATAGGTAGCGCCCTTGTAGATCCGGGTCTCGGGCTCGGTGTACTCGCTCACCGGCGCAGCCGGGGTAACCGGTATCCGCGTTGCGCCATAACCCGTGTTCGCGGGAGCGGTATTGATAGGCCAAACAGCCGCGCGCTCCGGCTGGGCAACCGTGCTCTGAGTCCGATCATCCGCCAATCCAAGTCCTGTCGGCTTCTCCGGCGCAGAAAACTTGGTCCAAATGCTGCGGCTGAATCCCTTCAGACTGAAGCCTTTCTTCTCCGGCGCTGGCGGCTGTTCGGCAACCGGCTGAGCCATCTGCGCTGCCAGTCTCGAAACCGGCACGGTCGCCGAGCGCGTCAGCGCCGTCGAGGTCTCGCCTTCCGGCACTCCGGCAGCGCGAGGCTCGAAACGGTTGATCACAAAATCCGGCTTTGGCCCGCCTGCGGAAAAGAATTGCGAAACCAGACGATTTGCGCTGGAAAGCCCGGCGCTGCCCGGCTGCATCACCAAGTAGATCGTCGTGCCATCTTCAAAGACCGCCGATCCCATCAGATCGAGCCCAGAACCGACATTGATCGGCGATTTGGGCGCCATCGCCCGGACCAGGGCCTTCACCTGGCTCTCGACCGGCTGACTCTCCACCGTCTCGGGAGCCTCTTCTTCAAATTCGACGGGGGCTTTTGCGTGCGCCTTGCCGTGGGCCTTGTGGGCCTTGGCCTTCTCCTTTGCCGCAGCCTTGTGAGCGGGCTTGCCCCCCGATTTCTTAGACGCGCCGCTAACGGGGGCAACCGGCTTCTCGATCTCGACCGGGGCGGCTTCGACTCTCTCCAGCGGCGCCTCTATAGGAACGGGCGCAGGGCTGAACACGGCCTCCTCGACAGTTGGAGCGGGAGGCGCAACAGGCCATACCGCCTCGACAACTTCAACTGGCTTTTCGGTAACCGTCAGCAACGCGACCGCCTGCACCACGGTATAGTCCTCCGAATCCGTCGGAGTAAATGTAACCGTAAGCGAATGGGTTCCCGCGGCCAGCACCTCGCCGACCGCCGGTTCATAGACAAAACTGCCGGGAACCAAGGCAGATGCGCTCAATTCAGAGGCGCCAAGCGCGGTTCCTTCGGCAATGGCCGCCGGCGCTGGCCAGGTAACGATCGGCGTTGCCTGAGTCACCGTGAGCGCGACAACGGCTTGCGCCGATTCATAGCTTGCCTCATCGGCTGGGATAAAGTTCGCTTGCAGCGTCTGCACTCCAGCATGAAGCACCTCACCCGCTGCCGGCTTGTAGACAAATCTTCCCGGAGCCGGCGTAGCGGCATTCAGTTGAGTGGCACCGAGCGCCGTGCCGTAAGCAACCGGAACTGGCGCAGGCCAATGAATCACCGGCACTATGCGACTGACCGCAAGCTGCACCGCAGCCTCGGCCCTTGTGTAGTTCTCATCGTCCTTTGGCGTAAAGGCCGCCTTGAGCGTATGTTCTCCAACTGGCAGCACTTCGCCTGCGGCCGGTTTGTATGTAAACTCTCCGGGCACCGAGGCCGTTGCATTGAGTTGAGCGGCACTGAGCGGGGTGTTGCAATAAATTGGCGCTGGAGCCTGCCATGTCAGCTCTGGTGTCGCTTGGTCTACTGCCAGTTGCACAGTAGCCTGCGCCTCGGTAAAGCCCGCGGTATCGGTCGGCGTAAAGACAACCGAGAGCGTATGCTCTCCGGCAGGCAGCAGTTCGCCTGTCGCGGGGGAATAAACGAAGCTTCCCGGCGTCGAGGCCATCGCATTCAGTTGTGCGCCGTTGAGTGGAACGCCATAGGCAATTGCTGCCGGAGTCGACCAGGCTACCACCGGCGTCTCAGAAGCCGGTTCCGCGCTCAGACTCTTCTGCAGGTGCCATTGCCCGTCAGCCCCGCGAACGTATGTAGCTCCTTTATAGGTTCGAGTCTCAGGTTCGTTATGGGGATTGGCAGCACTCTCGGCAGCAGGCGTGGCCACTGCTGAGTTGGCTGCATCCTCGGGCGAGGCTGGCTTCACCAGCGGCTGCGCCTGTGAATCATGCGCACTGTTCGCGGCAGCAGAATCTTCAGTAATTCCTGAGTCTACCGTGGCCTCAGGCTGGGCCGCGCCAGTCAAAGCCTCGGCGATATCCTGCTCGGGAACAATCACGGGTTGCATGAATGAAATTGCCTCCTCGGAGGTGGAGATTTTCGCCGAAATGCTTCGGCTAATCTTCTTAAGACTGAACCCCGATCCCTTTTCAGGCGTAGCCGGCAGGCCGCAGGCGGAGCGCGCCATCTGCCGGATCAAACGCGAGATCGGCGAGTCTTCCAGAGCCAGCGGAATCGCGGTGTGCTGCATGCGCCGCACAGCGGCATAGTCGTTGGGTATCTTCCACTGCGCCGGCCGCGTAAGAGCCTTGGTAATCTGATCCTCGGCAACGCCCAGCGAACGGGACTGAAACCGGTTGAGCACAATCTCCAGTCTGGGAACTTCTGTCGCAAAATATTGCGAAATCAGCCGGTTCGAATTGCGCAGCCCGGCAATGCCGGCCTGGATCACCAGATAGACCGTCGAGCCATCTTTGAAGAGGCTCGTTCCCATCAGGTCCAGCCGCGAACCCATGTCGATAATCACATTCTCGAAGTCTTGACGGGCAACCATAATCAACCGGTCGATCGCTTCGTCAGTGGCCGGAAACTGCGGAAACTTGCCTGGAGCCGCCAAAACTGAAACGCCCGAGCTGTGTTTAACCAACAGCTTGGAGAGAAAGCTCGAATCCAGCCGGCTGGCATTCTGCAGCGCGTTGATGGCCGAGTACTCGGCGGAGACGCCAAGATTCAGCGCCGCATCCCCCAATGGTAGATCCAGATCGATCAGCAGTGTGCTCTGGCTTGATTCCTGGGCCACAGCAACCGCAAAATTACAGGCCAGCGTGGTTACGCCGTCCCCGCCCTTGGCGCCCAGAAAGACCAGCAGCCGCCCACCCGCCTTCTTGGGTGCGACGAACCTTGTGGCAGGCCGCCGAGCCGAGGCTCGAGCCAGGGCCTCTCCCATCGTATCCTGCGCAAAAGGAAGTGTCAGATACTCGCGAGCGCCCGCGCGCATGCATCGAACCAGCATCTCTGAATCGGTTTTATCCGAGTAAACCATCACAGTCGACACGCCGCTGGCACAGATGCCCTCCACAAGATCCAGGGCATATTCGGGGTTACTATCCAGGTCAATGGCAATGACGTCGAAGTGCTGTTCCACCAGTTTGGGAAGATCCTCGAGGCTCGCCGGATAGGCGAAAAACTCACGGACTTCACCGCTCTTGCATCCGGCAAGAGCGCCTAAAACCGCCCGTCGGCGATCCTCGTCCGGCCCGATCAGCGCAATCGACTGGATGTCGACGCCAAAAGAGTCCGAACGCTGCTCTTCGAGGTACACTGATGAATCTGTGTTCACTGAAATGCTGCCCCCCTAGCCAAATACAACTTTCCTAAGGCCTAAACGAGAAACTAAAGGTCGAATGTGAGTCGGACATAATTCTACTCCGTTTCCTCAACCTGTGAAGAGGGAAATCTAAAGTTCTTTGGAGGAGGGCCGACACGTCAAAGACCATGCGCCTCAGAACGTTGGCGGAGTACAAACCTTCCCGCCAAGCATGTTGCGCAGTTCCAAAACATTATTGCAATTTTCCAACAACTATAGCAATAGGAATTAACGCTTCTTGACTGGCTTGGCAATTATCTTTTTCGCAACCGCTTTGGACGAGCTGGTTCCCTTGCCCGCCTGAGGCTTCGCGGCAGCAACAATCTTCTTCCCGGCAGGCGCTGCCTTCGCAGCCGGAGCCTTGGCTGAACTCTTTACGACTGGCTTCACTGCGGGCTTGGGGGAAGCCTTGGCTGGAGTCTTGGCTGGAGTCTTGACCGGGGTCTTAGCAGGAGTCTTGATTGGCGCCTTGACCGGCGCAGGCGCGGCCACAATCTTCTTCTGTGCCGGCTTGGCCTCATGAGCTGTCTCCTTGGCTGGAGCCGCCGCAGTCTTCACCGCCGCCGAAGGCTTGGCAGCCCGGGGCTTGGCCGGAGCCGCTTCCGTGTGCTTCGGCTCAGCTTTAACTTCAGTCTTGGGCGCTGCTGCCAGCGCACTCGTTTCAGCTTTCGCTTCAGTTTCCGGTTTTGCAGCGCGCTTCGCCACCGGCGGCGCAGGCTCGGTTTCCAGGATCATATCTTCATCCTCGTCGTCGCCCTCGTCCGCCAAATCCACCTCCAGCGCCACCTTGGGAAGATGCATATCGATGTCCAGGTCTTCATCTTCTCCACCGATGTCGTCCAGATCCTCGTCGTCATCGATGCGCTCTTCGGAATCGTCTTCATCGTCAAAGGAATCATCCTTCAACTTGGCCTCGGAGCCTCGTTTGGCGCGCGGCCGCTTGATGGTCACCTGAGGCGGCGGAGCCGGCGGCGAATGAGGCTCCAGGAAGGCTCGCGCCTCCTCCGGCGTTGCCAGCCTGCCATCCAGCAGCTCAAGGAAAACGGATTGCACAATTTCGTTGTAAGCCTGCAGTTCGGCCGTAATCCGCATCTCCTGCAGCAGCGCGTGAGGAATCCGCTGGCGAACCTCCGGCCAAACCTTCAGGAAAAGATTGAAGCGCTCCTTGACCGCTGCATCCTTGCTGGTAAACCCAAGCCAGAGAATCGCTTCTGGATCATAGCTTGTAAACAGCTTGAAGCTCACAGAAGGCGTCGCATTCTCTTTTGCCAGCAATTTCTTGGCAAACCCCTCGGCCAGCGCATCCAGGCTATTCCACTCCTCCACAAAGCCCGGACGCAGCATCAGCTTCTTCAGCGACGCTAGATCCTTCGGTGTCAGTTTGGCGGTCAGCAGCCGCATCTGGGCGGCCGACATATCCGGATGAACACCCTGCAACAACAGCTCGACAGCCAGATCGTGCAGTGCGGTCAGCCTCTCTTCGTCGGCCTTGGCCGCGGTCCAGGCTGGGAAAAGCACCTTCATCCATCCCGCCTCTTCCAGTGCGCGCAGCACCTTCAGCCCATCTTCCTCATGGCCAATCTGTTCCAGTTCCTGGCTGCGCGCCGGCGCGGAGAGATATTCAATCACGCCCTCCTCGACTGCATTCTCATAGCGCTTCTGCGTCTTGGGGTCCATCTCCCAGCCCAGCCGGGCAATATAGCGCGTAGCGCGAATCAGCAGAGACGGCTCTTCCAGAAATCCGTAATTCGACACCAGCCGGAGGGTCCGGGATTCGATATCGGCAGCTCCGTTCATCGGATCCATCAGCAGTCCGAAGGAGCCATCGTTCAACGAGATGGCCATCGCGTTGATGGTGAAATCGCGGCGGCGCAGGTCTTCCTGGATGGATGCGGGGTGATAGACCAGCTTGCCCATCTTGGGATATTCCACCCGGTGCGCGCTGATCAGATCCACGCGAACCGTGCCCGGAAAACAAAGATAAAGAGACCGCGAGGCTTCATCTTCTCCCCACACGCTGCCGCCAAGTTTCTCAATTGTTTTCTTTAGCTTGAGGGCGCTTCCATGCACCACTACTTCAAGCTCGCGCACGGCGTGACCGCTGGTCAGGTCTCGCACCGCGTCTCCGGTGAGAAAAAGAATGGTACCTGCTTCCTGGGCAGCGTCGCGTAACTGGCGCAGAGCGTTCTGTTGGTCGGCTGAGAGCCGGTTTTCCAGAAGATAAATGTAATCGGGCATTCCGTTTCCTGCTTCCGCATCCCGTTTCCTCAGGCAAATGCCTCATGTTGCGGCTGTTAGAGCACGGCCCGGTAACGGTTGCAAACCAGTACCTTAACACAACTCTCTGCGCATTGAAAGCCCCTTTATGCACCGAAGTTACGGCTTTCTCTCTGTCGGCTGCTCCCTGGCTAACTCCTCCGCTCAGCCGGAGTCCCTGCCGCCGTGAAATGCCGATGGTCCACCTGCCTCGCCGACCCGCAAAAGGAAGAAACCTGCGCCGTATGTTATATTTTCTGGCGGAGAATCATATGACTTTGGAAAGTTTTCTAGGCAAGCAATTCATCGCGGTCATTGCATGGAATGAACCGCAGGACGGCATCCTCGCCTATCGCTATCCGATGAGGGATCTGGAGATTGAGAACGGCGGCCAGCTCACGGTGAGCGAGTCGCAGGTGGCCGCATTTGTGAATGAAGGCAAGATTGCCGATGTCTTTGGCCCCGGCCTGCACAAGCTCACGACGCGCAATCTGCCGCTGCTGACCGACCTGATGAACTGGGACAAGGCCTTCGAGTCGCCTTTCAAGTCTGAGGTCTATTTCTTCTCGACGCGTTTGCAGACCGACCAGAAGTGGGGGACGGCGACGCCAATCACGATTCGCGACAAGGAGTTTGGGGCGGTGCGGCTGCGCTGTTACGGGATTTATTCGTACCGCGTGGCCGACCCAAAGGTCTTCTTCAACCAGATCAGCGGCACGCGCGACAGCTATCTTGCCGGTGAACTCGAAGGGCAACTGCGCGATACCATCGTCGGCTCGATGACGGAGATCTTTGCCACCAGTGAACTGTCTTTTCTGGACATGGCCGCCAATCAGGGCGTTCTTGGCAGTAAGATTGTCGAGCGGATGAAGCCGGCCTTTGCCGCGCTCGGCCTGGAACTGGCAAACTTTGTTGTGGAAAACGTCAGCCTGCCTGAAGAGTTGCAAAAGGTCTTCGACCAGCGCGTGGGCATGAATATGGTGGGCGATCTAGGCCGCTACACGCTGTACGCGGCGGCTGAGTCGCTGGATCTTTCAGCGGCCAATACCAGCGGCGCGGCCGGCATGGGAATGGGGCTGGGCGCGGGCGCTGCCGTGGCGCAGGTTCTATCGAATGCGCTCAAGCCGTCAATGGGATCGGCTCCAGCAACATCCACTGCCGCGCCGGTTCTGATCGGCGCAACGGCTGCGGCTGGAACTTCCAGGTTCTGCATCGAGTGCGGGAAGTCGATTCCTCAACAAGCCAAATACTGCCCGGAGTGTGGAAAGGCCCAATGAACTGTCCTGGATGCGGCGCTCCGATGCGGCTCAAAGCCGATCAGGAGAGTTTCAAGTGCGACTATTGCCAGCGCGTTGTACTGCCGGACAAGAGCGGCGACGACGGAGTGCGCGTGCTGGATGAACCGGCGGATCAGGAGTGCCCGCTGTGCAACGTGTCTCTGGTGCGCGCCACGGTTGCCAAAGTTCCCATCCTTTATTGCAAGCAATGCCGGGGAATGCTGGTAGCGATGCAGGCGATGGAAGAGTTGATTGCGGCGTCTCGGGCCGGGCAACGCGGCGACGCTCCACCGGCGGCCGCCGACCCGGAAGATTTGCAGCGCAAGATCAATTGCCCCAGTTGCCACCATCACTTGGACGCGCATTTCTATGGCGGCCCAGGCCACGTCATCATCGACTCCTGCGAGGATTGCTGCTTGATCTGGATGGATGGCGGCGCGCTGACGCGGATTGCCCGCGCCGCCGATGAGCGCCCCGCGCCGGAGGCTTCGTCTTCAGAGGATTACGACCAGTTGCAGGGCGGAATCTTTGAAGGCCGTGGGCCGCGCGACGACGGCGAAGAAATCATCGACGGGGTTGTCGACGCGTTCTTCAACTGAGAATGACCGGAACAAGCGGGGGACGCGTTACGTCTCGGAAAGAATCTCCGCGCCAGGATTGTGCCAGCCACCATCGGCGGCAATGATTGCCTCCGCTTCTTTGGGCCCCCAGCTTCCGCGTTTGTACGCAAGAACGCTGTGATGGTTTTGCAAGACTGGATCGACAACCGCCCACGCGGCCTCGACGGCATCTTCGCGCGTGAAGAGAGCTCCATCGCCAGCCATGGCGTCGCCCAACAATCTCTCATAGGGCGATTGTTCTCCGGGCCGCGCTTCCGAGAGATAGAGTTCCTTCTGCTCGCCGATGAAATCATGCCCGGTGAGCTTGACGCGGGCGGCGAGCGCGACTGCTGAGTCGGGCGATAGGCGAAAGCGGAGATAATTGCAGCGGCCAATCTCTGGCGCTGAATCGGCAAAGAGGCGCTGCGGCGCGGGCTTTAACTGCACCAGCACTTCGGTTGCTGTATTGGGCAGGTATTTGCCGGAGCGCAGATACCACGGAACACCCTCCCAGCGCCATGAATCGATAAAGAGCCGCAGGGCGCAGAAGGTCTCGACGTCCGATTCCTTGGCCACATCCGGCTCCTCGCGATAACCCGCGTACTGGCCGCGCACCACGTCCTGGGGCGTGAGCGGACGCATGGCTTTGAAGACCTTGGCCTTTTCGATCTGCACCGCGCCAAAGTCCCTGCCCGAGGGCGGTTCCATGGCGAGGATGGCAATAATCTGGAAGAGATGATTCTGAATCACATCGCGCAGGCATCCGGCGGATTCGTAAAAAGCACCGCGATTGCCGACGCCGAAGTCCTCCGACAAAGTGATCTGCACGCTGGCCACGTAATTTCTGTTCCAGATGGGCTCAAGAAATGAGTTGGCAAAGCGGAAGTAGAGGATATTCATGATCGCTTCCTTGCCCAGGAAATGATCGATGCGGAAGATGGAGTCTTCAGGGAAGACCGAGCGCGCAACTTCGTTCAACTCTCGCGCCGAAGGCAGGTCGCGACCGAAAGGCTTCTCGACGATGACTCGCGCGTTGTCGGCCAGATGCGCCGCGCCCAAGCCCTGAATCACGGTCTCAAAGAGCGAGGGCGGAATGGCCAGATAGTGCGCCGGACGCCGCGCGCCGCCGAGGGCCGCTTTGATTGCCGCGAAGGTCTTGCTGTCTTTGTAATCGCCGCTTACGTATTTGAGAAGCGAGAGAAGATGCTCGAGCGCGGGCTGGTCGTCAATTCCCTGCTCGCTCTCAATACTATCTCTGACGCGTTGGTGCAGTTGGTCCAAAGTCCAATCGGGAAATGCGACGCCAATAACCGGCACATCCAGCGCGCCGCGCTTGGTCATGTCATAGAGCGCCGGAAAAATCTTCTTATGCGCTAGATCGCCGGTCGCGCCAAAGACTACCAGAGCATCGGAAGCATCGGAAGCAGAGTGGGCCATTATGCGCCTTCCTTTTCCGCTGGAGTCTTTTCATGGTGACCGCCGAATTGATAGCGCAGCGCGGAGAGCACCTTGTCTGCAAAGTCGTCCTGGCCGCGAGAGCTGAAACGCTGGTAAAGAGCGGCGCTGAGGACGGGAACCGGAACCGACTCGTCGATGGCTGCGTTGATGGTCCAGCGGCCTTCGCCGGAGTCCGAGACATGGCCTGCAAAATTGCCCAGATCCGGACTATCGAGCAGAGATATGGCCGTCAGGTCCAGCAGCCACGAAGAGATTACGCTGCCGCGACGCCAGACCTCGGCAACATCGGCAATGTTCAGGTCGTACATGTAGTGCTCGGGATCGCGCATCGGCGCGGTCTCTGCATCCGCAGTCTGCTGTTGCTTGCCTGCGTTGGCGTGGCGCAGAATGTTCAACCCTTCGGCGTAGGCGGCCATGATGCCGTATTCGATGCCATTGTGCACCATCTTGACAAAGTGGCCCGCGCCGCTGGGACCGCAGTGCAGATAACCGTGCTCGGCTGTGCCGCCCAGTTGCTCGCGGCCCGGCGTGCGGGGCGCGGAATCGATGCTGGGAGCCAGCGCGGAGAAGATGGGATCAATTCGCTGGACGATCTCCGCCTCGCCGCCGATCATCAGGCAGTAGCCGCGCTCGGAGCCCCAGACGCCGCCGCTGGTTCCCGCGTCCACGTAATGGATGCCCTTGGGCTTGAGTTCGGCCGCGCGGCGGATGTCGTCGTGGTAGTGCGAATTCCCTCCATCGATGACCGCGTCGCCGGCTTCGAGGTGTGGAATCAGGTCACTGAGCGTGGGATCGACGACCGCGGCTGGAAGCATCAGCCAAACGGTCCGGGGCGTGGTCAGCTTGCCTGCAAAGTCTTCCAGCGAAACGGCTCCGACCGCGCCCTCTTTTTCAAGCGCCACGACTGCTTCTGAATGCAAGTCGTAGACGACGCAGCGTATCCCAGCCCGGAGCAGGCGGCGCACCATGCTGGCCCCCATGCGACCCAGTCCAATCATGCCTAATTCCATGTGGATGTCCTTTCGACTGAAAGAGGAAGAGTGTGTTCCTTGCAGTATGTAAGATGCGGGCGCGGGGCGGAAGGATTTGTAATGTTGGTGAATTTGGCCGCTCGACGCTTTTACACGCGGCGGCACAAGCGCGCGCAGTAAATGATCTCAATTGACCGGACTCGGCGGCGCGCCGACTTCGATAGTAGCCTTGGTGACGCTGAAACAGGGGCGCCACCTGAATCAGATTTCCGCTTTTTGAAATCCGACAATGGAGAAGAGATGACCGGAAGCAAGTACAACCGCGAAGGAAACAGCAACGAAATGAATGAAGCCGATCCGGGGCCCTACTGGCGCCGGATGCACCGCGATTGGCGCTTTTGGGTTGGCGCAATCTTCATGTTTGCGGCCATCTCCGTCTATGTTCTCAGTGGAGATCTGGCGTGGATTCCGCGCTCGCAACCGCACCCAACGGCGTCGACAGCCAGCGAAAAATAGCCACGACCGATGCCCTGTCAGGCGCGGCGCAGCGGCTTCTGCATGGGGACGACCTGCACGGTAACATCGCGGACCTCAGCAAGGAAGCGATTGATGACCGAGCCGCGCAGGAAGATGTCCCACCGCGAGCGGATCGATTGGCCGAAGACGACGTGGGAGATATTCTCCTGCTGGGCAAAGCGGATCAGAGCGTCGGAAACATTGCGGCCGGTGAGCAGGATGACCTGGGCGCCCAGGTCCCGGGCCATGCGCTGATACTCTTCAAGGCGGTGAAAGGCCTCCGGGTCGCCGTGGCCCTTGTCTTCAGGCGGCGCGACGTAGACGGCGTACCAGTTGCTGGCCAGTCGTCCGGCAACGCGCGCGCCGACGCGCAGAAGCCGCTCGGTTCCCGGACGGGTGCTGAGGCAGACCATGACCTTCTCGGGAATTGGGGCCTGTTCGAGGCCCTGTGTGCGGCGGTACTGCGAGGCCTGGTTGCCGACCTGCTCGGCGGTGATGCGCAAGGCCAGCTCGCGCAACATGTTGAGATTGCCCTTGCGGAAGAAGTTGGCCAGCGACTGCTCGACCTTTTCCGCGGCATAAATCTTTCCCTGGCGCAGGCGCGAACGCAGTTCGTCCACCGTTAGATCGACATTCACCACTTCATTGGCGCGCTTCAGGAAGTTGTCTGGAACGGTCTCGCGCACCACGGTGTTGGCCGAGCGGTAAACGGCGTCGTTCAGCGTTTCCATGTGCTGAATGTTGACCGCGGTCATCACGTTGATGCCGGCCTCAAGCAGTTCCAGCACGTCTTCGTAACGCTTGCGGTTCTTGCTGCCGGGAACGTTGGTGTGGGCCAGTTCGTCCACGACGACCGTTTGCGGATGGCGGGCCAGAATGGCGTCTACGTCCATCTCTTTGAGATTGACGCCGTGATACGGAATCACGCGCTGAGGCACCACCTCGAGGTCGCGAATGCGCGCCTCGGTGTCCTTGCGCCCGTGCGTTTCCACCAGGCCGATGACTACGTCCATGCCCTGCTGATGCTTGAGCATATAGGCGTCGTTGAGCATGTGGTAGGTCTTGCCCACGCCGGGCGCGGCGCCCAGGTAGACACGGAGCTTGGCGGGCTCCTGCACGCGTTCGAGTTTAATTTCGGCCATCAGCCCACCTCGACGGGATGACGGTCCGCTTGCGCGATCGCCATGGGGAGAGTGAAGCGGAAGGTCGTGCCGTGGCCCAGGCGGCTCTCGACGGCAATCTGGCCGCCAAGCGACTCAACCAGACGCCGGCCCAGCGCGAGGCCGAGACCGGAGCCGCGCTCAGAAAATGTGCTGAAGCGATCGAAGATGGTGCCCAGACGCTCAGCCTCTATGCCGCGTCCGGTATCGCTCACCGTGAACTGAACCGAATCGTGAATCTCTTCGGCGGCCAGCAAAATCTCGCCTTCCGGCGGCGTATAGCGAATGGCGTTGGAGAGCAGATTCTCCAGGATGGAGCGGACGGCTCGGCGGTCGGCCCGGACCATCGCGAGGTCGGCAAAGGCTCTAACCTCGACGCGAATGCGCTTCTCGGAGGCCTGATCGCAGAAGCGGTCGCGCGCCTCGCTCAGGGCTTGCAGCGGGCGTATGGGCTCAAGCGTAAATTCGCGGCGGCCGGCGTCGAGCTCGGCGACTTCAATCAGATCGCCCATCAGGTCGTCCAGCTTCTCGCTCTCACTGCTGGCCGAGGAGACCAATTCCACCTGAAGGGGAAGCAGTTCGCCGGCAAAGCCCTGACCGAGAGCGTAGAGGCCCTGGCGTATGCGCAGCAGCGGGTCGCGCAGCTTGCGGCTGGCAACGCTGATGAACTGGGTCTTGAAGCGATCGGTGTCTTGCAGCGTGGTCACGTCTTCCAGAGTGGTCACGGTGCCCAGCAGGCGGCCGTCGGAGTCGCGCATGGGGGTGGTGCGCAGGCGGTAACTGCGCTCCTGCTTGCCGATGCGAAGGGGCAGCATGGAAGCCTCGTCGCCGGAGGCTACGGCCTTCTGCAAGGAGACGGCGTCGCGGATGGCGCTCAGGATCTTGTCGCCGCCGGGAGTATTGGCCAGCGCCATACGGTCGCCCGCGGCTTCACCCAGCAGTTCCGCGGCGGCCTGATTTACCTTGAGCAAATGACCCTTGCCGTCGGTGACGATGATGGGTTCGAAGATGGATTGCAGCACGGCGTCGGAGAGCTGAAACTCCATCTGGCGGCGGCCGGCCTCGGTGTCTCGCAGCTCGCGCAGACGCACTGCGATGCGATTCAATTCGCTGGCAATGACGCCGAAGCTATCGCGGCTGCTCCAATGCAC
>Ga0181534_10000664_pt1 | contig 24023 bp, 20 predicted proteins | sample PEATcosm2014_Bin_37_FD_119758 | JGI IMG/M metagenome (GOLD analysis project Ga0181534, IMG submission 119758) | Peatland microbial communities from MTU Mesocosm Facility, Houghton, MI, USA - PEATcosm2014_Bin17_10_metaG | ecosystem: Environmental > Terrestrial > Soil > Wetlands > Peat | place...
ATTCGACGCCTCATCGTCAACGACCAGCACACGGGCGGGAGGAGGGGAATTCACGGGGTCAATCCGAGCGCTTGTAACGGACACAATTGCGCGAGCACCTCGCGCACTTCGCGCAGCTTGGGCGGCTTGGCGAGCACACGGTCGACGTGGCTGGGGGTTTCCTGCTCCGCTATCATTCTCTGGCCCCAACCAGTCAGCAGGATCACCGGCGTGGTTGGCGACGCGCTCTTGATTGCCGTCGCCACTTTGCGGCCGTCCACATGCGGCATCCCCAGGTCGGTTATCACCGCGGCGTATGGCGCTCCGCGCTCAAGCGCGGCATTGAATTCGGCAATACCCATCTTGCCGCCGTCCGCCGTGGCAATGAGGTGTCCATCCGCTTCCAGCGCGTCGCGCAGCGATTTCAGCAGCACCGGATCGTCGTCCACCAGCAGCAGCCGCAGATTCGATGGAAGTTGGAGCGGGTCGGGCGGCAGCATGGGCCGGACGAGGGCGGTTGTGGCGACTGCGAACCTCAGCCGCGCGGTGGTGCCGTCGCCAGGTGCGCTGTCGATCTCGATGCTGGCGCTGTGCCGCTCCGCCATTCCGAACACCATCGCCAATCCGAGACCCGTGCCGCGCTCCCCCTTGGTAGTGAAGAATGGCACCATGCACTTCTGGCGCGTTTCTTCATCCATGCCAACGCCCGTGTCGACGACCTCCACGATCACCGAACCACTGGTGCGCGTGCCGGCGAGCCGGGTGCGCGCCGTCAGTGTGCCGCCTTCCGGCATCGCGTCAACGGCATTGAAGACCAGATTGGTCAGCGACTCGCGGACTTCAGCTTCCACGCCCATAAACCTCGGAAGCCCGGGCGCCAGCTCGGTCTGCACTCTGATCACGACACCCTGCTGCAACGCCTGGTCGTGCCAGCGCGCCTTCGTAAGTGCGAGCACCTGCTCGACCATAAGATTCGCATCCACCGGCGTTAGCTCGATTTGCTGCTCACGCTCCCGATAGAAATCGCGCAAACGCGCCACCGTGTGCGCAACGTCCTCCACGGCGCGCTGGATGGTTTCCAGGTAGCCCCGCGCGTGAGCGCTGAGATTCGTCTCCGTCTCCAGCAGCGACTCGGTGTACAAGGAGACCGGAGAGAGGGCATTGTTGATATCGTGCGCGATACCGCTCGCCATCTGCCCGAGCGCACGGAGCCGCTCCTCCTGCATCGCCGCCTCGCGCGTCACTCGCAGGTCCTCATAGGCCTGCTTGAGCGAATCGTAAAGCTGCGCGTGTTGAACGGCGAGCGCCACGTGTTCGCTCAGCTGCCGCAGAAACTCACATTCGACGCTGCTGAAGCCGTGCGCTTCCGCTCTCGCCACGATCAGTATGCCCAGCACCCGGCTTTCACAGCGCAGCGGCGCCATCACCAGCGAACGCAGACCGACGCCCGCCAGCCGCGCGGGGAACGGGAAATGCACTTTGTCCAGATCCGGCTCGTAGACCAATTCGCCCTTTACGCAACGCTGCAAGCCGTTGGCGTCCACATCGATCGGGGCTTGCTCCACGATCTGCAGTCTATGGGCAAGTGCATCACTCTTGGCGCCGATGCGGCTGACCCGTAGGGCATTGGCGGTCGAATCGTAGAGGCATATGCACCCAAAGGTGATCTGCAGGGTGTCCTCCAGGCTCCTCAGCACGACCTGGAAAATGCTATTGAGGTCCTGCCGTTCGCCCACCGCGCGCGTGATGCGATCGAGCAGTGTCAGGTGCTCAAGCTGCCCTCGCAGCCGCCGACCGGCTTCTTCGCGCTGAGTGATGTCGCGGGTGATCTTGGCGAAGCCAACCAGTTTCCCTGCTGCATTGCGCATCGCCGTGAGCACGACGTCGGCGTAGAACCGCGTGCCGTCCTTGCGCACCCTCCAGCCCTCGTCTTCGCAACGACCCGCGGCCGCGGCCAGTGCGAGCAGCTGTGACGGCTTGCCCGCGCTTCTGTCTTCCGGCGAATAAAAGCCTTCCATCGAATGCCCGATGATCTCCGCCTTATCGTAACCTTTCAGTCTGCGCGCACCTTCGTTCCACGTGACGATGTATCCCTGCGGATCGAGTGACATGATGGCGTAGTCCTTCACGTTCTCAGTCAGCAATCGGAAGGTTTCCTCGCTCTTACGCAATGTGTCCGCCGCCTGTTTGCGTTCCGTTACGTCCCGTACACTCGCAAGGTGCGCAATTTGCCCATCCCACACAATGTCCGTAGCCACCATCTCGACGTAGCGGATAGTGCCGGCATTGGGGAGGATGAGCTCGGACGCCTTTTCGACGACCGGAACTCCGATGTGAAATCCGAGTATCTGCTGCGTCTCGCCCTTGAATAGAGCCGTTGCTGCCGGATTGGCGAATCTGACGAATCCCCCGGCATCGATCACCAACATGCCGTCGGCAGCATGTTCGACGAAGATCTTGAAGATGTTCTCATTCGCCTCCGGTACGTTTGCGTGCAAACCCATTATTGAGGGCCTGTCTTGATATCCAGCCCCGCCATGACTTTGGGAATATCCGAAAGGTCGCCCACGATCTTGCGCAGCGGCGAGGGAAGCTGCCGTACCAGGGTCGGCACGGCGAAGATCTGGTCAAGCTCCGCGAGCGCTGGGGATTCCAGCAGGTCGATCACTTGCAGGGCGTACTGACCTTCGAGATGCTGGGTGCAGATTGTCTTGATGTTGGCCAGCGCTCTCTCTGCGGTAGGTGTCAGGCCCGCGACATACAGACGCAGAATCCATTTATGGTCCGGCTGTTCGGCTATCATGCTGCGCCCTACGGCTCCAGACCCTGCAGCGACAGACCATGGTCGGACATGACCAGCTCGCGAGTTGCCCGCGAGTGCGCCATGCCGCGGGATTTCACCACGTAGATCTGGCGGCGACGCTCATGCCCAACGACCTCCAGATCAAGTGCAATCCAGGTGTCGACCAGGGATGATATCTTCTCTTCGGTCTCATCGGGTCTGTCCGATCCCGCCGTGAGCGCAGTGACGAACAACGTAATCTTCCGGCTCTTGAGATAATCGATAAGGCGCATGAACATCGCCTTGATCTCGGGCTGATCGCCCGCGCTCAGGAAGTTAGTGATCGGATCGATCACCACGCAGGAGGGCTTGAGCGCATCGATCAAGTGGATCATGCCCAGCAGGTGTTCTTCCAGTCCGAGGAATGTCGGACGCATTGCCTGCAACGTGAGCAGCCCCTGTTTGGCCCACTTGTCGAGGTCCAGCCCCAGGGACCTCATGTTGCGCGCCAGTTGGGCTGCTGACTCCTCGAATGCAAAGTACAGGCAGCGTTCATTGCGCGCGCCGGCGGCCGCGGCGAAGGCGGCGGCGATTGAACTCTTGCCGGTTCCCGCCTTTCCTGAAACGAGAACCGTCGTGCCGCGGAAATATCCCTGTCCGGCCAGCATGTCGTCCAGGGCCGCGATCCCGGTGCTCACGCGTTCATCGGATACTTTGTGATCCAGCAGAAGCGATGTCAGGGGAAGAACCGAAACCCCAGTCTCGCCGACCAGAAACGGGTACTCATCCTTGCCGTGGGGCGAGCCGCGGTACTTGACGATACGCAAGCGCCGTTTGGAGATCTGATCGGTAATCCGGTGGTCGAGCAGTAATACGCAGTCGGAAAGATATTCCTCGAACCCGTACCTCGTCAGCTCCTCTTTTCCCCTCTCACCGGTGACCAGAGCCGTGACTCTCTTGTCTCTGAGCCAATGGAACAGACGCGCGATCTCTGCGCGCAGGTTCTCCGTATTGCCAAGGACGCTGAATATGTTCTCCATGGTGTCAAGCACAACGCGCTTGGCGCCGATCTCCTTGATGCCATGCTCCAGGCGGATCAGCAGACCCGTGAGTGTGAAGTCGCCGGTTTCAATGACTTCGCCATGGGAGAGATCAATGTGGGAAATCTTAAGCCGCTTCTCGCGAATGAGTGCATCGAGGTCGAAACCAAAGGGGCCGAAGTTCTCTACGAGGCTCTGCGGCTTTTCCTCGAAGGAAACGAATAGCCCGGGCTCGTCGAATTGCTGAGCGCCGCGTACCAGGAACTCCATGGCGAGCACGGTCTTGCCACATCCGGGGCCGCCGCATACAAGTGTCGCGCGCCGTGCGGGGAGCCCGCCTCCGGTGATTTCGTCGAGCCCGGCAATGCCGGTCGATGCCTTTTCAATGGTGGGAAACGGGGTCCCCACTTTTGGATTCGAGATTTCCATTTGGCGGATCGCATGGGGAGATTAGGGAATACGTCACCCAAAAGTGACGGCTTGAGGCTCACATCGGTGTCCATTAACACCCAATCCGCGCGTGGAAGACGCGTGTAAGTCTCATAACGCACAAATTCCCCGGCGTGCGTTCTCGCGTCCATGGCCAACAGGACGCTTCGCACTCGGTTTTTGTGCTTTTATAAAATTTGCAGGTCGTTTCCCTTACCAAACTGCCGCCAGCTGCACGTGGATATGGGCTCATTTGACTGGCGCTGCGGCCACCTTGTCGAACTTCAACTTCAGATCGTCAAACATGCGAATCGCGGTGGCACGTCCGGCACCATAGACGCCGCCGCCCGGGTGCAGGAACGGCCCGACAAGGTACAACCGCTCGACCCCCGGCACCGTGTACTGAGCCAGGTCCGGCGTCGGCCGGTGGCCGGAGATCTGATAGAAGTACGGCGCCACGCCGTGCACGTCGCCCCCGACCATGCTGGTGGGCATGTTGCGCGCATGATCCAGCGGCGTGACGATGCTGCGCTGGATGATGTTGTCGCTGGTCAGATTGCTGATGAAGCGCTGGTAGTGACGCATGCTGCGATCACCCATTTCCTCCCGGATCTCGTCCCAGCGCGCCGCGCCGCCGTCGGCCAGCTTGTACGGCGCAAAGGTAATTCCGTGCAGCATGCCGCGACCGGGCGGCACCCGGCTCGGATCGTTGATGCTCTCATCGCCGCCGGCGCCGAGCACACGCTCGGAAATCCGTCCGCGCTTGAGTGAGTCGAAATCATCGAGCATGTCCTCGAGGCTGTCGCTGGCCATGAATTCCAGCATGATGGCGTGCGAGACTTCATCGCCGGCGCGGAATTTGACATGCTCTTTGAGATCGTAGTGGCTGACCATGATGCTGAACGCGGCCAGCGTGGCCCGTTCCGCGCGGGCCAGTACGCGTTCCGGTACGCCATCGACGAACTGTCGCAGCACATGCGGATGCAGCGCGGCGATGACGCCGTCCTTCGCCTTGAATTGCTCACCGCTCTTGAGCTCCAGCCCGATCGCGCGGCCGCCCGAAGTCAGCACTTTGCTGACCTCGGCATTGCAGCGCACCTCACCGCCGTAGTGCTCGATGCAACGGACCAGCGCCTCGCTGAGCCGGCCGCTGCCGCCCACCGGCTGGGAGACGCCGAAGCCATGCATCAGGCCCGGCATCAGGAACATGCCGAATCCCGTGCCGAGCTCGTCGGGTGCCTGCAGGTTTTCACTGACCAGCCGCAGCAGCCAGATCTTGACGTGCTCGCTCTCGAAGCTCTGATTCGCGATCTCGAGCGAGCTGCGCTGCATGGCCTCGAGAATCTCGCGGCCTTCATCGGTCTGATCCATCATGGCGAAGAATGCGCCCATGGGCATGGGCGGCGCGTACAGCCCGGCGACGAACATCGGCAGCATCGCCATGGCGCGCTGCGCGAACAACCGATAGGTCTCGGCATCCCGCTGTGAGAAGCGCGCGATGCCCTCGCAGGTCTTATCGAGATCCTTGTGCGCGATCAGCGTGCGCCCATCGGCAAAGATCATCGCGTAGGGCGTGTTGTACTCGTACTTGAGTCCGAACTTTGAGATCAGGCCCAGCTCATCGTCACGGATCATCGGGTTGCCCTGGATCATGATGTGCACGCTGGAGTGCTCGTCGTGCCGGTATCCGGGGGAATTCATCTCGCGCGTGACCACGCCGCCGCCGGGCCAGGGCTTGCGTTCGAGCACCAGCACCTTCTTGCCGGCTTTGGCGAGATAGGCGGCCGCAACCAGACCGTTGTGGCCGGCGCCCATGGCCAGAATGTCGTAGCTGTCCCCCATCGGTTTTGCGCTCCGCGGTCGTTTTATAGTTAAGATCCGGCACCTTAAAGACCCGGGATCGGTCAGTAAAGAAGGTACTTTTGTGTGCCCAAACGAGTCTGGGGTGAATGTTGAAGCCGTGATGCGCTCGCTCGTGCAGATTCTGGGCGAGGCAGCTCCCGGCAGCCAGGCGGCGCTGGCGCAGCTGGGCGCGATGGTGCGCAATATGGCCGCCGACGGCGTACTGCGCGAAGATCCCATGCGCGAGGTGTTTGCGCGCATCGGCGACAAGTGGAGCACCTTGCTGCTGTTGTTGCTGCGCACCGGCAACTACCGGCACGCCGTGCTGCGCCGCCTGGTCAGCGCCGTGGGTAGCGAGGGCCGGATTTCTCAGCGCATGCTGACGCTGCGGTTGCGTGCGCTGGAACGCGATGGGCTGATCGCGCGGCGCGTGATAGCAACGCAGCCGCCCGGGGTCGAATACGGTCTCACCGAACTGGGAGCCGGCCTGCTGCGACAGGTCGACGCCATGATGCAGTGGGTCCGGACCCATAACGCCGAGATCAGGCGGGCACGCCTGGAGTTCGAGGCCGCTGACGCTCGCAGTGACGATGAGAAGCCCGGCTGACCCTGATGGCTCAGGACAGCGGCGATGGCGCTCCGTTTGCCGCGGTTTGCCTCGGTCCCGGTGTAAAGGAGACCGGCAGCGCTTCGATAAAGCAGTAGTCGCCGCCGCCAAAGTGATAGCGGGGGTTCTGCACTTCGATCTTAAGATCCGGCATCCGTCTTAGAAGCTCTTCGAGCAGAACCCGCAGCTCCATCCGCGCAAGCGAGGCGCCGGGGCAGGTATGCAGGCCAAACCCGAATGTCATATGCCGATAGTTGTCCCGGTCGATCCTGAAATCGGCTGGTGATTCGAACACGGTGGGATCCCGATTGGCTGCAGCCCGGCCCATGTAAACATCGCAACCCGCGGGGATGTGCGCCCCGGCCACATCAACCGGTCGCGTGGTCCTGCGGAAGAATCCGAAGAACGAGGGGCGCAGGCGCAATACTTCCTCCACGGCCACCGCAATCTTCGCCGGGTCGCGGATCAGCGCGTCACGTACATCGGGCCTGGTGAACACCTCGTTTACCAGGCTTGCCATCGCGGACGTGGTGCTGTGGTGACCGGCGCCGAGGAAGGCAGCCATCAATCCCACATAATCGGCATCGTCCAGCTGCCGCTCCTCGACCTCCACGGCAGCGGCTGACTCAGGTAATCGTCCACGCCCACGAGCCTGCAAATGGTCTCGGCCGGTACCGCCTCTGCGAGTTCGGCGACGATGTCGCAGGAACCTCTTTCAATGAAGTTGTCGATGTGGCGATTGATATCCTCGCGAACGAATGACTCCATCATCGGCGCGGTCTTCGGCGTGATGGCTCTGCTGAACAGCTCGCGCCACGCTTTGTGCTGCGGCGGGTCCATCTCGAGCGCCGGGATCGGTTTGCGCGGCAACATCGGACGCAGCACCTGGGGTTGGGACGAATAGGTCTTGTGGTCCCCCATGGCGCTCCTGACATCCGCATAGTTGAGCAGCAGGTAGAAGCCTTCGTGCTCGTTACTGTGTGCCATCGGGCACTTGTTTCTCGATTACTCGAATATCTCCAGCGATCGCTTGGGCGAGGTGGTGTAGCAGCTCCAATGCTCGAGATCATCGGCCATTCGGCAGTATAGGGCGCAGTTTTTCGCCGCTTCAAAGCTCCAGCCGGAATAAGCACTATTCCGGCGGGGCATCTCTAAGCGCGGCTGCTATTTGGGCCGCTGGTCTGCAGCCGGCGGCGCAATGTTCTCGGCGATCTGCTGCATGGCCTGCGAGGTCGCGGCCCCGAAAGCGGCCACGACCGCCTCCAGGTGATCGGCCGTCGCGTGTGCCGTGCCCTGGGCGGCAAAGCTGACGATGACGGTGCGATCGGTGCGGCGTCCGAGCGTGCAGTCGATGGTCACGAAGATGGTGGGCCCGCCGGCATCGGTGTATTCAGCCTGAAATTTAGCGATATGAACGCTGAGCAGGTACTGGGCGGCAAACGGCTCGGTGTCCGATTCGACGGTCGCAAAACGGCCGCCCATGCGCAGTGCATCGATGATCTGCGATTGCAGCAGCGGCGGCGCTTCCTCGACCCAGCGCGCATTGGCGTAGTAGTCGAGGCGCGCGCCGGATCGCAGCACGGCGATGCGCGAACCTGCGAGGCCCGGCGATGCGCTGGGCCGCAACACCTGCACCGTTCCCGCGGGCTGAACGGAAACGGCGGGCTTTGCGATTTCCGATCGCAGCAGGTAGCGCTGCTCGGGCAGCGCCTTGCTGTTCAGGCCGCTGAAGCAGCCTGACAACAGCGACAGCGCCGGCAACAGGCCCAGGGCCAGCGAGCTTACGGGTATCCGCGGCAGTTTCACGGCGGTATCACCATGCCCGCGGCGGGCGGCTGATAGATCAGAAGCGAGGGGTTGTCATTCAGATTCCGCGACAGCTCGGTGATCTGCTGCGCGGCGGTGCGAGTGTCGCGCAGCAAGGCCTCGAACTGCGGCAATCCCACGGCTATGAAGCCAGACAGTTCGGTACGATTCTCGGCCGCGAAGGCGTTCAGCGTGGAGGTCGTGGTGGCGAGATTGTCGCTGGTCAGGCGCAGTTTCTGCACCGCTGCCAGGAAATCCACGCTGGCCGTGCGCGTGGTGCCGTGCAGATCATCAATGAGTCCCCGCGCCGAGGCGGCCGTGGTGCGCAGCTCGACCAGCAGCTGATTCAGATCCTGCGTGCTGGCGGGCAGTCGCGCGGCTGCCTGGTCGAGGTTGTCGATCAGGCGAGTCACCGTGCGGACGTTGTTGTCGGACAGCAGGCGCGAGGCGCGGTCGAACATATCGTTCAGCCGGGAGGCGAGGTTCGGCAGGCTGCTCAGGAACTGATCGAAATCCGAGTGCGAGGAGCGGATGACCGGATAGCGTTCGCTCGGCACCGCCGCGAGGATGCGCCGCCCGCTCTCTTCCTCCCGCTCCTGCTGCAGATCGATGAACAGCAGGCCCGTTATGCCCTGCAGCGAAAGTTCCGCCAGCGTGCGGTCCGATACCGGCGTGGTCGAATCGATGTCGGCTACCACCTGCACCCGATTGTCGGCGCGCGGGTCGATGCGAATGCGCTGCACGCGGCCGACGTCGACGCCGAGGTAGCGCACCGGGCTGCCCTCCGTCAGACCGCTCACCGAGCCGTCGAAATAGATCTCGTAGCGCACGAAGTCGCGATGCTGGTGGCTGTCGGCGTACCAGTAGACGAACAGCACGCCCATCACCAGCAGCAGCAGCACGAAAACACCGACCGCGACGTAGTTGGCCTCACGCTCCATGCTTGGGCTCCCCGAGGGCGGCCGCGCGTGCGCGGGCACGATCGCCGCCGAAATAGGCCTGGATCCAGGGGTTCGGGTTTTTGACGATGCCCGCCAGCGTGTCGCTGATCATGCGGCCATCGACGATGACTCCGACCCGGCTGCAGGTCCGGAAGATCGTGTCCAGATCGTGAGTAATCATCACTACCGTGAGCTTCAACTGGCGCTGCAGGTAAATCAACAGTTCATCGAAGGCCGCGGCGCTGATCGGGTCGAGCCCGGTGGTCGGCTCATCCAGGAACAGCAGCAGCGGATCGAGCGCCAGCGCGCGCGCCAGCGCCGCGCGTTTAATCATGCCGCCGGAGAGCTGGGAGGGATACTTCAGTGCGGCATCCAGCGGCAGGCCCACGAGCCTGACCTTCAGCAGTGCCAGCTCATCGCGCGTTCGCGGGGACAGCTGCAGGTGCTCGATCATGGGCAGCTGCACGTTCTGCTGCACGGTGAGCGCGCTGAACAGGGCGCCCTCCTGGAAGGTCACGCCGTAGCTGGCTTTGAGCTCATACAGCTCCGGCTCGCGCAACTGGGTCAGATCCCGGCCGAGGAAGCGCACGCTGCCGGCATCGGGGCGGCGCAGCCCCAGTATCGTGCGCAGCAGCACCGATTTGCCCGTGCCGGAGCCGCCGATGACGCCGAACACCTCCCCGGGTTCGACCCGCATGTCGAGTCCCGCATGCACGGTCTGGGCGCCAAAGCGCGTCACGATGCCCTGGACTTCGAGCAGGGCGGCCATCAGATACCCACCTTCATGAACACCACCGCGAACAGCGCATCGGCAACGATCACGCTGAAGATGGAGGACACCACGGCGAGCGTGGTCAGCCGGCCAAGTTCGCGTGAGGATCCACGCACCCGCATGCCGCAGGCGCAGCCCGCGCCGGCGATCAGCACCGCGAACACCGGCGCCTTGATGAGGCCGACCCAGAAGGTGGTCTCGGTGATCGTGCTCTGTACCCGGTTCAGGTACTGCACCAGCGGCATGTCCAGCAGCGCGTGACAGAGCAGTCCACCGCCGACCAGGCCGATGAGGTCGGCGGCCACGGTCAGCAGCGGCAGCGTGATCAGCATCGCCAGCACGCGGGGCACGACCAGGGCCTCGATCGGATCGACGCCGATGGCACGCAGCGCGTCGACTTCCTCGTTGAGCTGCATGGCACCGATCTCGGCCGCGAACGCACTGCCCGAGCGGCCTGCGACGATGATGGCCGTGAGCAGCACCCCCAGCTCGCGCAGTACCCCCACGGTCACCAGGTCGACCACGAAGATATCGGCACCGAACTTGGCCAGCTCCTGCGCGCCCATGTAGGCCAGGATCACGCTGATCAGGAAGCCCACCAGCGACACGATCGGTACCGCCGTAATGCCCGTGTCGTAGATGTGTCGCGCCACCGCGGTCGGACGCAGCCGGTGCAGGCTGACCAGTGCCCGCATCAGGGCGATGCAGACACGGCCGCCAAATGCGAGCGCTGCCAGCAGTGCCTGCCAGGAGCGCACCGCGCGCCGGCCGATACCCTCGACTGCGCGCTCCGGGTTCAGCCATTCCTCATCATCGACGCGTGCCGGAATTTCGCCCGAATAGGTGCGCTCGACCAGCGCCAGTGCCGAGGGCGCGGTGCCCTCGAACCGCGGGTCGAGGCCGGCCTTGCGCGCGCGGTCGAGGAAATCGTGCAGCAGCCAGGCGCCCGACAGATCCAGGCTCGAGCTGCCTGCATCCAGCCGCGCACTGCGGGCACCGGTGAGATCGATGGCCGCAAGCTCGGCTTCGATCGACTCGGCCAGGGTGGCGCGCCATTCGCCCTGCAGCGTCAGGTTCAGCTGGTCCGCGCTGCGCTGCGCGGTGATGAACATGCCCGTGGATGCCATCAGCCGCGTGCCATCAGGCGGGCGCCGGCCCGTCAGTGGGGTTCGGCAACTCGTGCGCGAAGGCACGCGCGTCGTGATCGCACCAATTCTTCAGCGCCGTCGCCATGCGCCAGGCGCCGCCGTCATCGGGCTCGGATTTGCGCGTCGCCGCGTACCAGTTGACGTGCAGACCGCGCCGCGTGACGCGCGCGCTGCTGAGCGCGCCGCTGCGCAGGTAATGAGCCACCGCCCAGCGCGACAGGATGCTGATACCGAACCCGCCGCTCACGAGCTCGACGATGGCCTCGGTGAGCTCGACGCGCAGCATGCTGCGATAAGACACCTGCGCGGGCTTGATGAATCGATCGAACTCATGCCCCTTCTCGGCGATGGCGCTGTACGAGATGTACACCTGGTCCGAGAGGTCCTGCGCCACCACCACGCCGCGCTTCGCGAGCGGATGATCGGGAGCCATGATCAGTATCAGCTCGTCGCGAAACAGCTTCAGCGAGCGCGTCGTGGCCTTGTCGGGAGTCGCCGAGGTGACGGCGACGTCGATATCCCGGTCGAGCAACGCCTGCAGCGGGCGCTGGGTGGCATCGGCGACCACTTCGATGTCGATATCGGCCGCACCCTGCTGGCACACCCGCAGAAAGCGCGGCAGCCAGCGATAGCCGCTGTAGGCGCCGCAGCCGATGCGGACGATGTGGCGCATGACGCCGCGGTCACGTGCGATCTGCTTCTCCAGCCGCTCGAGCTGAGTGAGGATGCGGCCGGCTTCTTCGCTTAAAGTAACGGCCACCGGCGTGAGCTGCATGCGCCGGTCCCGCTGCACGAACAGATCCAGGCCCAGGCGGCGCTCGGCTTCGCGAATCTGGTGGCTCAGCGCGGACTGGGTGAGCCCCAGCATCGCTGCGGCGCGCGTGACGCTGCCGGTGCGCGCCATCGCCTGCAACATGCGCAGGTGGCGCATTTCCAGTCTGGGTTGAAACAAGGCGCTTAGGTTCCTCCGAGGCCATAGCATAGCCGTTTCGGCGGGCAGCGCCGCGCGCGCGCGTTGCTATACTGCCTTCAACGTGATTCTCAAATTCCTGATGAAGCGCGCCCTCCTGTCGCTCATCACGCTCGCCATTCTGTCGCTGCTCGTATTCCTGGGTGGACAGCTGTTGCCCGGCGATGTCGGTCGCGCCGTGCTGGGGCCGCTGGCCGATGCCCGCTCGGTGGCCGCTTTCAACCACCAGATGGGCGTGGACCGGCCGCTGCCCGTGCAGTACTGGGACTGGATCACCCATTTCGTGAGCGGCGACATGGGCCGCTCCTTTACTTTCCGCGCCCCGGTGGCGCCCTTCATCGCCGATGCCCTCTGGAACTCGCTCAAGCTCGCAGCCCTGGCCTTCGTGATAGTGGTGCCGCTGGGCATTGCGGGCGGCGTATTGGCAGCGCTGCGCGCCGGGCGATGGGCCGATCGCGGCATCGTGCTGCTGGGACAGTCGCTCGGCATCGTGCCGGAATTCATCTCCTCGATCGTGCTGATCCTGATCTTCGGCGTCTGGCTGCGCTGGCTGCCGATGTCCGCCGACTGGCCCGAGGGCGCCGGGGCGTTGACCCAGATCCGCTACCTGCTGCTGCCGGCCCTGCCGCCGGTGCTGATCTTCTTTGGCTACATCGCGCGCGTCGCGCGGGTCGGTACCATCGAGGCGCTGAACGCCGACTACACCCGCACCGCCATCCTCAAGGGACTGTCATGGCCGACGGTGCTGCGGCGGCACGTACTGCGCAATGCGCTGCTGCCCACCATCACGGTGACCGCCAGCCTGATCGGCTACCTGGTCGGCGGCCTGGTCGTGGTCGAGACGCTGTTCCACTATCGCGGCATCGGCGCACTGATTTATACGGCAGCCAAGGCCAAGGACTTCCCCATGCTCGAGGCCGGGGTGCTGACAGTGGGCGCCATCTATGCCATCGCCTCGGTGCTGGCCGATCTGCTGAGCGCGGCACTCAACCCGCGCCGGAGCGCAGGAAGCACATGAACCAGGTGCTGGCTGAGAAGCTGCGCCTCGCGATGCGCTCGGGCACGCTGATGACCGGGACCGCCATCCTGTTTTTCTGGATAGCCTGCGCGCTGTTCGGCCGGCACATGACACCGCTGGATCCGTATGCGGACGATCTGCTCTCGACGCTGGCGCCGCCGTCCGGCGCGCACTGGTTCGGCACCGACCAGCTCGGCCGCGACGTGTTCTCGCGCGTCATCATCGGTGCGCGCGACATCCTGATCGTGGCGCCGTTGGCGACCCTGCTCGGGACCCTGCTTGGCACCGCACTGGGTCTGGTGATCGGCACCGTGCGCGGCGTGCTCGATGACATCGTGAGCCGCATCATCGAGGCGCTGCAGGCACTGCCGCTGGTGATCGTCGCGCTCATGATGCTGGCCGCGGTGGGCACATCGAACGCCACCGTGGTGCTGGTCATCGGCTTCGTGTTCACGCCGCTGATCGCGCGCACCGTGCGCGCCGCCACGCTCAACGAGGTGGATCTGGATTACGTCGCCGCCGCGCGCCTGCGCGGCGATGGGGCCTGGTCGATCATCTTTATAGAAGTCCTGCCCAATGTATTGCCGGTGGCCATCGTCGAGATGACCGTGCGCCTGGGCTATGCGATCTTCTTCGTGGCTTCATTGAGCTTCATCGGCTTCGGCATCCAGCCGCCCTCGGCCGACTGGGGCATAGCCATCGCCGAGAACTACAGCCTGATCGGCAGCTACTGGTGGACGGTGCTGTTCGATGCCGGTGCCACCGCCTCGCTCATCATCGGCGTCAACCTCGTGGCCGATGGACTCAACGGCGTGTTCGAGCGATGAGCACCACGTCACCGGCGGACGCGTTGCGCATCGAGCACCTGGAGGTGGTCTATCGCGTCGGCCACCGGGAACGGCGCGTGATCACGGACCTGAGTCTTGCCATCCGTCCGGGCGAGTCTTATGGACTGGTCGGGGAATCCGGCTGCGGCAAGTCCACCGTGGCGCTGGCCGCCATCCGCTACCTGGCGCGCAACGGCCGCGTCAGTGCCGGGCGCATCCTGGTCGATGGACGCGATCTGATGCGCCTCACGGGCAGCGAACTGCGCACCCTGCGCGCGCGCAATGTGTCGATGGTCTACCAGGATCCGGCGCGCGCACTCAATCCGACCCTGCGCATCGGGCCGCAGATGACCGAGGTGTTCGAAGCCACCGAGGGACTTAAGGGCGCGGCGGCGCGCGAACGCGCGGCCGAGATGCTGGCGCGGGTGCAGATCCCGGGCCCCGGGCGCGTCATGAACAACTACCCGCATGAACTGTCGGGCGGCATGCAGCAGCGCGTGATCATCGCCATGGCGCTGAGTTCGAATCCGGCGCTGCTGATTCTGGATGAGCCCACCACGGGCCTGGATGCCACGGTGGAAGCCGAGGTGCTGGACCTGATCGAGCGCCTGCGCGCGGAGCTTCGAACCTCGGTGCTGTTCATCAGTCACAGCCTTGCCGTGATCGGGCGCATGTGCGATCGCATCGGGGTCCTCTATGCGGGCGAGCTGGTGGAAGAGGGCGCTGCCGATGAAACCTTGAGCGATCCGCGCCATCCCTACACGGTCGCGCTGCTGCGCTGTGTGCCGAGTTTGGGGCAGAGCAAGAACCGCGGACGGCTCGAAACCATTCCTGGATTCCTGCCGACGCCGGGGTCCATCCAGGGCCGGTGCGTATTCGTCGATCGCTGCGGCAATGCCGCCGACCGCTGCCGCGCCGAGGCACCGCCGCCGGTGTGGCAACCCGGGCGCCTGGGGGCACGCCTAGCGCGCTGCTTCTACCCGGAACGCGCGCTGGCGCTGCCGCATCATGCCGACGGCGCAGCCCAGAGCACGCCGCCGCCGCCGCCGCGCGCCGCAACCCCGCTGCTGAGTACGCGGAATCTTTCCAAAACCTACCAGGTGGCGGGCCAGCAATTCCAGGCCGTGCACGAGGTCGCGATTGAGCTGTGGCCCGGCGAAACGCTGGGCCTGGTGGGCGAATCGGGCTCCGGCAAGAGCTCGCTGGCGAAGCTGCTGCTCGGGCTCTCGACACCGGACGCGGGCAGCGCCATCGAACTCTCGGGGCAGCCGTTGAACGCGCTTTCGGGCCAGCGCACCCAGGCGCAGCGCAAGGCGCTGCAGATCGTGTTTCAGAATCCTGGGCTGGCGCTGAATCGATCGCAGACCGTGCGCCGGCTGATCCTGCGTTCGCTGCGACTGCTGAAGCTGCCGCGTGCGCGGCGCGAGACGCGGCTGCGCGAGCTGGCAGCTTCGGTGCGCCTCACCGAGCGGCACTTGAGTGATCGGCCGCGACAGCTCTCCGGCGGCCTGCAGCAGCGCGTCAGTATCGCGCGCGCCTTCGCCGGCGGCCCGAACCTGGTGGTCTGCGATGAGCCGACCTCGGCGCTGGACGTCTCGGTGCAGGCCGCCATCCTGAACCTGCTGGTGGACCTGCAGGCTTCCAGCCAGGTGAGTTATCTCTTCATCTCGCACGATCTGAACGTCATCCACTACCTCGCCGATCGGGTCGCGGTGCTGTATCTCGGGCGCGTGATGGAGATCGGTCCCACCGCCCAGGTGTTCGCCGGCCCGCACCATCCGTATACCGAGGCACTGCTGTCGGCCAATCCGGCGGCGCATGCCGGGGGCGCGGGCGGCGCGGGGCGCGTGCGCCTGAGCGGGGAAATACCGAGCGCGCTGAACCTGCCCACAGGCTGCGTGTTCCAGACGCGCTGCCCGCGCAAGCTCGGTCGGGTATGCGAGGACCGTGAGCCGCCGCTGATTCAGGCCGGCCCCGGGCACGCCATTCGTTGCCACATTCCGACGGCCGACCTGCCGCGTGCCGCTGAACCTGCGCGCGGCTGATGCAGGGAGTGCTGTCGCGCTTATGAGCAAATTGAATAACCTTAGTGAAAATTCCTGAGTTGTGACGTCAGAAACATCCCGTAGCATATGAATGCATTAGATTAAATGCGCTCCCGGGCCGCACTCGACAGGCGCACGGGTCAACGCGGATTGGAGTCGGCGAATGACGGTGGTGCTCGACAAGCGATGGGACGTCTCGCTCGAGGCGTTTTATCGCGTGGCCTGGGCCAAAGAGAATGTCCGGATTTCAGATGCCGCCATGTGCTGCATCACGGCCGCGCGCACCTCCTTTCTCAACCTCATCGAAGACGATCCGGCCGTCGTCATCTACGGCGTCACGACCTCCATGGGAGAACTGGCCAATCAGCGCCTCTCGCCGGAGGAGCGCGACCGCCACGCCCGCATCAAACCCTTCCCTGCCGCGACCTCCTTCGGCGAGTACCTGCCCGAGCGCGTGGTGCGCGGCATCGTGCTGGCGCGGCTGACGAATTTCATCGAAGGCCACGCCGCAACCACGCCGCGCATCGCCGAGGCCGTCGTGCAGATGCTGGATGGCGGTCCCATGCCGCCCATCGCAGCCGCGGGCCAGGGTGGCGCGGGTGAAATCCTGGCGCTCTATCCGCTGTTTGCCGATCTGTCGCGCGCTTTCGATCTGCAGGTCAAGGAGCGCGGCTCGCTCATCAACGGTTCACCCTGCGCCGCGGCGCTGGTGGCCGATGTGGCGCTGTCCTCGCGGCGGCGCCTGAAGCTCGTGCTGCAGACTTTCGCGCTCTCCATCGAGGCCTTCCGTGCGCCGCTCGAACATTACGATGAGGCGCTCGAACAGCTCTGGGGCGATCCTGACGAAACCGCGGTGCTGCAGGCGTTGCGCGCTCTGCTGGTGGGTGCCGGGGATGGACGGCGTCACTACCAGGCACCGGTGAGTTACCGCATCGTGCCGCGAGTGCTGGGCGCAGCGCATCGTGCGGTCGTGGCTGCCGAGCACGCAGCCAGCGTCTCACTGTCCTCGATCTCCGACAATCCCGTGTACCTGCCGCCGGACAGTGAATACCCGAATGGCCGCTGCATCAGCACCGGCGGCTATCACAACTCGATGGCCGCGCCGGCGATGGATGACCTGTCGGCCATCTGGGCTGACATCTGCCTGCTGTGCGAGCGTCACAGCACCAAGCTGCTCAACGGCCGCGTCTCCCAGCTCCCCGACATGCTGGTCGTGGGCCGTCAGCCCGGCGAAAGCGACGGCCGCGGCCACATCGGATATGTGCCCATGGCGGCCGCCGGCTACATTGAACTGGCGAAAGCCAACGCGCAGCGCACCTTCATCCACGGCAGCGATGCCGGCCAGGGACAGGACGATGTGGCATCGCCGGTGTTCCACGCCTGGAGCAAGGAGGAGCGCGCCGGGCGCCTGCTCGATGCGTCGATGGCCATGCTCGCGGTAGTCGCCTCGCAGGCGCTGCACGTCACCGACCGGCCGATCCCGCCGGCGTTGCGCGATTTCACGGCGATGGTGCGAAGCTACGTGCCACCGCTCATCGAAGACCGTATCCTCGGGCCCGAGCTCGGCCGCCTGGCCGAAGCGCTTACGGCCGAGGCGTTTGCTGTTGAAGAGAAGAAGACCGAACCCGCCTACGCGTAGCTTCGATGCGCTGCGCGCGCAGTTCAATCCGCTCGAAAACGCCGTCCTCGACGAATTCATCCACGGCCGGCTCTCCCGGCGCGAGCTGCTGCGCCATGCCGCCGTCCTCGGGTTCTCCGCGCCCCTGATCGCCGCACTGCCCGCCACCACGCGCGCGGCTTCGGATGAACGCGCCACCGCCGGGGAGCGCGTGGTCACGGTGGGCATGACGGTGCCGGCCGGTTCGATCGATCCGCTGACGGTCGCCGATACGGGCGGCGTCTGCCTGCTGTCGCAAACCGGTGAGTACCTGGCGCTGTCGGATCCGGATCTGCATCTGCAGCCGTGGCTGGCCGAGAGTTGGCGTCCGAATCGCGACGGCAGCGTCTGGACTTTCAGCCTGCGGCGCGACGTGCGCTTTCACGACGGCCGCAACATGACCGCGGCCGATGTAGTCGCCACCATGGAGCGCCTGGCCGATCCTGCCAACGGCTCCGTGGCGCTGTCGGCATTCGCCGGCGCGCTCTCGAAAGGCGGCACCCGCGCGGTGGATGACTACACCGTCGAGTTTCATCTTGACGCACCCAACGGCAGCTTTCCCTACCTGGTTTCCTCGGATAATTACAACGCCATCATCCTGCCGGCGACTTACGCCGGCGGTTTCGAACGCGACTTCATGGGCACCGGCCCCTATCGGCTGGAGCGCTATAGCCCCAAGGCGCACGCCTCCTTCGTCCGGCACGACGGCTACTGGGGCGCGGCGCCCGCGATCGCCCGCAGCCGATTCATCTTCTATGACAGCATCCAGGCGCAGGTGCTCGCCATGCAGGGCGAGCAGCTCGATGTGCTGCTGCACGCGCCGGTGCAGGGCAGCCAGGCGCTGCTCGCCGATCGGCGCCTCAACGTGCTCTCTTTGAAATCGACCGCGCATGAACAGGTGCACATGCGCACCGACACCGGCCCGTTTGCCGATGCGCGCGTGCGGCGCGCGATGGCGCTGTGCCTGAATCGCGAGCACCTGGTCACGGGACTGTTCCGCGGCATGGCCACCGCCGGCAACGACAGTCCGTTCGCGCCGCTGTTCGCGGCCACCGACCCATCCGTGCCCCAGCGCCGGCAGGACCTGCGGCAGGCTTCCGAACTGCTGCAGGCGGCGGGGCGTCCGCGCGGCTTCAGGGCAACGCTGACCACCGAACGCTTCGTTGAAATGCCCGACTATGCGGTGGTGATCCAGAACGCCGTGCGGGCCATCGGCGTCGAGCTGTCGCTCAATGTCGAGGAGCAGTCCGCTTACTACGGCCGCGCGGTCTACGGACAATCGGACTGGCTGGACTCGGAGCTTGGCATCGAGGACTACGCGCATCGCGGCGTGCCCAACATTTTCCTGACCGCGACACTCTCGAGCCGCGGCACCTTCAATGCCGCGCATTTCAAAAACCCCGCATACGATCGCCTCGTTGCCGGCTACATCGCCGCGCTCGATCCTGCCGCGCAGCGCGAGGCGGCCGGCCGCATTCAAAGATTATTGCTCGATGAGACGCCGATCATCGCCGCCTACTTCTACGACTGGCTGTCGGTCACGACCAAACGCATCCGCGGCGTGCGTCCCACGGCCATGGGGCATCTGTTCCTCGATCGGGCGCAGTGGGTCTGAATGGCCGACGACGCCGACGCGATCGTGGTCGGCGCAGGACTCGCAGGCCTGGTGGCCGCGGTGGAACTCTGCGATGCCGGCCGGCGGGTCATGCTGCTGGAACAGGAGCCTCCGCAATCCCTGGGCGGGCAGGCCTTCTGGTCCCTGGGCGGCCTGTTCCTGGTCGATTCGCCCGAACAGCGTCGCCTGCGCATCCGTGACTCACAGCCACTCGCGCTGCAGGATTGGCTGGGCAGCGCGGGATTCGATCGCACCGAGGATCATTGGCCGCGGCGCTGGGCAGAGGCGTACGTTGATTTCGCCTGCGGCGAAAAACGCGCCTGGCTGACGACGCGCGGCATCCGTTTCTTTCCCGTGGTCGGCTGGGCCGAGCGCGGCGGCGGCAATGCCAGTGGTCATGGCAACTCCGTGCCGCGTTTCCACATCGCCTGGGGCACGGGCCCCGGCGTACTGGCGCCGTTCGTGGCGCGGGTGCAGGCCGCCGCGGCGCGCGGATTGCTGCAGTTTCGCTTCCGCCATCGCGTCAATGAACTCTCGCGCTCGAGCGGTGTAGTCGATGGGGTGCGCGGCGATGTGCTCGAGCCCAGCAGCGCCGCGCGCGGTGAGCCGAGTTCACGCGCAGTCAGTGCTGCATTCGAGCTGCGCGCGCAGGCCATACTCGTGACCGCGGGCGGCATCGGCGGCAATCACGATCGGGTCCGTGAGGCGTGGCCCGCGCGGCTGGGGCAGGCACCGGCGCACCTGCTCTCTGGAGTGCCCGATCACGTCGACGGCCGCATGCTGGCGATCACCGAGGCCGCCGGCGGCACGGTCACCAATCGCGATCGCATGTGGCACTACGTGGAAGGGATCGGCAATTGGAGCCCGATCTGGCCGCGGCACGGCATCCGCATCATTCCCGGTCCATCCTCGCTCTGGCTCGACGCACGCGGAAGGCGCCTGCCCGAACCGCTGTATCCGGGCTTCGATACGCTGGGCACGCTGGCGTGCCTGCGCCGCAGCGGCTTCGATCACTCCTGGTTTATCCTCAACCGGCGCATCATTGGTAAGGAGTTCGCACTCTCCGGTTCCGAGCAGAATCCCGATCTCACCTCGGGGAGCTGGCGCCAGGTGATCCGCCGGGTGCGCGCCGGCATCCCGGGACCCGTGCGGGCCTTTCTCGACAACGGTGAGGACTTCATCACCGAGCGCGAGCTCGGCGCACTGGTTCGCCGTATGAATGCGCTCACGGGCAATGCCCCGCTGCTCGATCCGGCGGTCGTGGAGCAGGAAATCCTGGCGCGTGATCGACAGCTCGACAATGCCTTTGGCAAGGACGCGCAGCTCTCTGCCATCCGCAACGCCCGCGCCTACCTCGGCGACAAGCTCACGCGCGTGGTCGCCCCGCATCGGCTGCTCGACCCGGCCGCGGGGCCGTTGATTGCCGTGCGGCTCTCCATCCTGACCCGCAAGACCCTGGGTGGACTGCAGACCGACCTGGACAGCCGCGTGCTCGATGCAGACGGCGCGCCCATACCCGGGCTGTACGCGGCCGGTGAGGTGGCCGGGTTCGGCGGCGGCGGGCTTCACGGCTATCGGGCGCTCGAAGGCACCTTTCTCGGCGGCTGCATTTTTTCGGGACGCGCCGCCGGGCGTGCCGCGGCCCGCTCGGTGGGTTGATCAGTGCGCGCGACGCGCGCGGTCCACACGTTCGATCAGCTCATCGATGACCGGATTGCGCCCAAAAGGCATGAATCGCGTGGGCGGCATGAAAGTGACGTCCTGACCCAGTGGTCCGGGTTCGCGCAGGCGCAGGGTCACGCGTTCCGGGCGCGTCATGGTCGAGAAGCCGACATTGATGATGGTCTGGAGCGGGATGCGCTGCTCGAGGCCGCGATTGCGGGCCACCAGCGCATCGCCGTCGTCCCACACCTCATCGACCAGGTCGAACAGCAGGCGCCGGAACAGCAGGTAGCCGAAAACGCCCATTACCACCGGCACGATCAGGATCGGCAGCGGTGGTCCCCGCATCTGCTGGTGGTTGATCCATGAGGGCAGCCATGGCAGCAGCACGAACAGGGCAATGAAGCCGAACCAAATAACCGGGAACACGCGCTTGTAGAAGGTAGTCCAACGGGAGGAAAGGCGTGCCATGGCCTCATTTTTGTCGAAATCCGGAGCGATCGCCGTGAACCGATCGGCGGGATGGGTATAGGATTCTAGAGGCAGGCTGTTGCCTGTAAGCTACACATCGGCGCCGCGATCGCGCAGCGGTTGCCGCCGAGGCAAAGCTCTCTAAAATCGGCGCTCTTTTTTGCCTGGAGCCTTCATGAAATCACCGCTCAATGTTGCGATCACGGGGGCTGCCGGGCAGATCGGCTATGCCCTGGCATTCCGTGTCGCCTCCGGCGCCATGCTCGGCGCCGATCAGCCAATCAATCTGCATCTGCTCGAAATCACCCCGGCGTTACCCACCTTGGGTGGCGTGGTGATGGAACTGAGTGACTGCGCATTTTCGACGCTCAACAAGGTCGTGGCCACTGACGATGCGCGCGTGGCCTTCCGTGACTGTCACGTGGCGCTGCTGGTTGGGGCCAGGCCGCGCGGTCCGGGCATGGAACGCAAGGATCTGCTGCTGGCGAACGCGCAGATCTTCTCGGCCCAAGGCAAGGCGCTCAACGAAGTCGCCGATCGCAAGCTGCGCGTGCTGGTGGTGGGCAATCCCGCCAACACCAACGCGCTGATCGCCTGCCACAATGCGCCGGATCTGGATGCCCGCTGCTTCACCGCGATGACGCGGCTCGATCACAACCGCGCGCTCTCGCAGCTGGCCGAGAAGACCGGCAGTCACGTCAATGACATCCGCAAGCTGACCATCTGGGGTAATCACTCTTCCACTCAATATCCCGACCTGAGTCACGCGCTGGTGAAGGGCAAGAGCGCGCGCGAGCTCGTGGATCAGAAGTGGATCGAGGAATCATTCATCCCCACCGTGCAGCAGCGCGGCGCCGCGGTGATCAAGGCGCGCGGCTCCTCCTCGGCGGCTTCCGCCGCCTCCGCGGCGTTCGACCATGTGCGCACCTGGATGTCCGGCACGGCGCCTGGCGATTGGACCAGCATGGGCATTCCATCGGACGGTAGTTACGGCATCAAGGAAGGCATCATCTATTCCTATCCGGTCACCTGCACCGGCGGCAACTACGCCATCGTGCAGGGACTGTCGATCGATGCCTTCAGCCGGGCGCGCATGGACAAGACCGAGGCTGAGCTGCGCGAGGAGCGTGACGGCGTCAAAGACCTGCTGCCGCCGCGCAAATCATGATCGGCGCGATCATCACCGTCCTGTTTGTGCTGTCGGTGGTGTATCTCGCCTATCGTCGTCTGCCGCTGCTGTCCTTCACGATTGCCTTTACGGTGCTGCTGGTCGCCTATGGCGCCTTCGGCAACCCGCCGGGTTTATGGCTCGGGCTGCTGGTGATCATGCTGCTGTCGTTCTGGCTGCTGAACCTGCGGCCGCTGCGCATCCTGCTGATCAGCGCGCCGTTCATGAAGACCTACCGGCGCCTGCTGCCCTCGATGTCGGATACCGAGCGGGATGCGCTCGAGGCCGGCACCGTGTGGTGGGACGGGGAGCTCTTTACGGGCAATCCCAACTGGCGCCGGCTGCAGGATGCGCCGCCGCCGAAGCTCTCGACCGAGGAGCAGGCGTTTCTGGCCGGGCCTTGCAACACGCTGTGCCGCATGCTGGATGACTTCGACATCACGCATCGCCGCGGCGATCTGCCGCCCGAGGTCTGGAACTACATCCGCACCCAGGGTTTCTTCGCGATGATCATTCCGCGCCGCTACGGCGGCCTGGAATTCTCCACCTACGCGCATTCCTGCGTGCTGGTCAAGCTGGCCGGGCGCAGCGTCACCTGTGCTTCCACGGTGGCGGTGCCCAACTCGCTGGGGCCCGCGGAACTGCTGGTGCATTACGGCACCGAGGAGCAGAAGAATTACTACCTGCCCCGCCTGGCGCGCGGCGAGGAGATTCCCTGCTTTGCGCTGACCGGTCCGCGAGTGGGTTCGGACGCCGCCGCGATTCCGGACACGGGCGTGGTGTGCCGCGGCCTCTACCAGGGCCGGGAGATCATCGGGCTCAAACTCAACTTCTCGAAGCGCTACATCACGCTGGCACCGATCGCGACCGTGGTCGGCCTGGCCTTCCGCATGCTCGACCCCGATCACCTGATCGGCGAGAAGGCGGACATCGGCATCACCTGCGCGCTGATCCCGCGCGACACGCCCGGGGTCGAGATCGGCCGGCGCCATCTGCCATTGAATATTCCGTTCCAGAATGGACCGGTGCATGGCCGCGATGTGTTCGTGCCGCTGGATTGCATCATCGGCGGTCTGAAAATGGCGGGCATGGGCTGGCGCATGCTGATCGAACAGCTGTCGGTGGGCCGCTGCATCTCATTGCCTGCCAATGCCACCGGCGGCGCATTGGCCGCGATCTTCGCCACCGGCGCCTACGCCCGCATACGCCGCCAGTTCAACACGCCGATCGGCCGCTTCGAGGGC
>Ga0181534_10000665_pt1 | contig 24004 bp, 7 predicted proteins | sample PEATcosm2014_Bin_37_FD_119758 | JGI IMG/M metagenome (GOLD analysis project Ga0181534, IMG submission 119758) | Peatland microbial communities from MTU Mesocosm Facility, Houghton, MI, USA - PEATcosm2014_Bin17_10_metaG | ecosystem: Environmental > Terrestrial > Soil > Wetlands > Peat | place...
AGGCATGCACTGTTCGCCCACCGAGTTGCCAGTGCAAGTGGATTGAGTGATTGCCAGCGGGTTGCCACCGATGTAGGTGTAGATGCCGGAGAGGCGCCATCCACTTGCCACACTGCGGACAACCGCATTGCCATTGCCGATGTGACCCTTGCCGAAGGGCAGGTCATAGGTTGCTGTGCCAGTGACAGCATGGCGCTGATCAAAGACGCTGGGCGAGTAATCGGCCTTGCCCTGCGCGTAGGCTTTTCCATCGGCGCTGACATCGGCGGGGATGGCATAGCCGGAGCGGAAGGTGCCGGCGTTGTCGAGGCTCTTGCTGAAGGTGTAATTCAGCATCAGCGTCAGGCCGTGGGCCAAACGCTGGTTGATGGAAAGCTGCAGCGAGTTGTAGTTGGAGTTGCTGACCGCGTCGACTTCGTCGGTTACGCCCTTGTATTGAGGGAAGGGGAGCAACATCTGGCTAAATGTCTGGCTGGGCGTGAAGGAGGCATAGGGCAAGGTCAATCCGGTCGCGGCCAGGTTGGCAGTGGTTGGTGTATCGCTGGTCAGGGCGGCTCCCAGAGTCAGCCACTTCGGATCCAATAGGTTGCCGTTGATGCCGCGTTCCGTGCCGGTGGCGAGGATGTGGTGTCCCTCGTTGCCGACATAGCTCAGCGTGGCGGTCATATCCTTGGTAAGGCTGCGTTGGAGGCCAATACTCCATCCGGTGAACTCGGGAGCGCGCCCGCCGAACTTGGGATCGAGATAGGCGAGCGTAGAGGAGATGTAGTCGGGACTCGTGAGCAGGCTGGCATTGGTTGAGTAAAAGGTTGCGTAACCGGCATCGGTGGTCGGCGGTGCGGTGACCGAATATCCTGGTCCTCCGAAACTGGTGTTGGTTGGGTCGTTGGAATAAGTCCCGAGGATTTTGTTGCCTGCATGCGCGCTCAAGGCGGGGTTGCCATTCAAATAGAAGGCAGGGAGAACCACACCGGGAGTGGTAGGACTTGGCGCGGCCGAATAGCCGAGTTCCAAAGCGCTTCCAGGCTGGGTGGAGTTCGCGGTGCCGCCTGTTCCGCCGCCCAAGGCGTAATACATGCCTGCGGAAGCGCGGATGACTGTCTTGCTGTTCAGCGAGTAGGCGATGCCCAAACGCGGACCCCAGTTGTTCTTGTAGCTCGATACAGGAGTCGAGCAATTGCAGCTATTCGTTCCGTGGCCGGCAAATTCAAGCGCGCCCGGCGAATTGGTGTACGGGTTGGTGGCTGTCGGGTTCAGGAAGGAGAAGCGGTCCTGCATCTCGTGGAAGGGTGGGAAGTAATCCCAACGGAGGCCGGCGTTGATGGTCAGCTTGCTGTTGAGCTTGAAGTCGTCATTGGCATAGAACGCAAAAGGATGGAAGCGCGTTCCGGTCTCAGTGGCAATCTGGGCGTACTCGGTGTAGGTTGAGGCGTCAATAGCGCCGATCATAAAGCTGGCATAGTCATAGCCTGTGTTGGCAGCCGCCGTGACCGTGTTGTTGCCCACGAAGCCTTCCGTTTCCTTGGGGGAAACCGTGATGCTCAGGGGGCTGGTGCCGGTTCTATCTGCCTCGAAGTTGTACTGAAGCCACTGATATTGGCCGCCAAAAGTGAGGGAGTGCTTGCCGTGAATCCACTGCAGGTTGTCCAGGAGAACGTAGTTGTTGGTGACGTTGCCCGCCGAGGCCGAAGGCCCCCACTGAGTGACATCTGGATTGCTGGTAGTGGTGAATGTGACATCGGGGAAGGCTTGCTGAGTCTGTCCTGTGGGCAAACCGTTGATGCCGAGGGTCGAAGCAGCCCAGGCGTTGTTGAGAAAGCTGGGGTTGATGGCCGGCGAGTAGTACTGCATGGCCCCATACTTGAACTGGTTTACGAGTGTGCCGCTGATCAGGTACGTGTGCTCGAACATCGCGTCCTTGGTGATCGGGCGATAGATCTTGCCGGTCTCATAAGGAAGCGGCGCCGCATTGGTGGGGGAGCTGCTGCCATAGGTCCCGATCAGTCCCTGCCGGCCTGCGCCGGTGATCACGCTGATTCTTTGCTTGGCCGTCAGGTCCGCATCGATGCGCTCGGTCTGGGACCAGTTGTTCAAGCCCCAGGCATTGGATGCGAGCAGGTTGCCGGTGAGGCCGGCATTTGTGGGCGTCGGGAGATACTGCGCCATCGCCTGCGCGATGGGAGAAATCTCCGATGCAGGAATTGTATTGTTTGTGTACGCCGTGCGAGAGCAGTCTTTGCTTGTAGTGCAGGTTTGGGTGATTGGATCGTAAATCGTGTTGGCTATCTGGCTAAAATTGCCGGCGCGCATCTGGGTAGTGGGGATGGTGTAAAAAGCGGGGTTGCTTTGCGTCGAAAAGCGGTATCCCATGTAGTTGCCGAAGAAGAAGATCTTGTTCTTCCAGATGGGTCCACCCAGGGAGACGCCGTACTCGTTCATGTGTTCCTTTGGAGGTGAATTCAGCCATACCGGACCGCCTCCAGCCGCCTCGCTGGCGACAGTTGCTGGCACATTCTGGCCCGGCAGGAAGCCGATCGCATCGAATGCGGTGTTACGGTCGATGAGATAGACATTGCCGTGGAACTGGTTGCCGCCCGATTTGATCGAGAAGTTTTCAATGCCCAGGCCGCGATACTCGGCGGAGTAGGCCGAGGTCTTGAGCTGGAACTGATCGACGGTCTCGACGGAGAAGGCAGACCAGATATAGCGCGGGTCGCCGGCAGTCGAAACGGAGGTCATGGGAATGCCGTCCAGGTACATTTCGGAGGAATTCTGGTTGCCGTTGATGACCATCGGCTCGTCGGTTTCGTTGTTCTTGGTTTCGTTGGCGGTGACGCCCGGCATCAGCGCGGCAAAGTCGGTGGCGCGGCGCTGGTCGGGGCTGGATGCTGCGCCCATTTCAAGCGGCAGCGATTGATAGACTTCATTTTCCATCGCGGCGCCCAGCGTGGCGCTTTCGGTGTCCAACGGCGGCGGCGTGTCGGTGACCATGATCGTTGTGTCCGCTCCTCCAACTCTGACCGAAAGGTCAAGAGTCAGCACCTGCAAGCCATCCAGTTGGATGTTCTGGCGCACCAGCTTCTCAAAGCTGGGAGCGGTGACGGTGATGGTGTAGGATGCCGGATCAAGCGGGGCAAGAGTGTAGAGGCCGCTCTTGGATGTGGTGCGGGCCATTTCGTTGCCCGTAGCCGTATTCCGCGCTACCACCTTGGCGCCAATGACTACGGCTCCCGTTGAATCGGTGACAGTTCCGGTGATCGTACCCGTTCCGCCGATCTGCCCAATCGCGCAAAGCGGCGCCAAGATGGCGACGATCAAAACCGGCAGCCATCTCCATGTGCGGCAGCGCAAAAGTTCAAACATCGAACCGTTCGCTGTCGCCTTCGAATCCAACATGCCTGTTAGGGCTATGCTTCTCATTACAAGCCTCCATAAAATTGTTTCGTTGCGCCCTGGTCCGCTGGTTGGCGGTACAGGACAAATTCCCCAATTGTGGTCAGACCACTCATGAAACGCCCCTAGTTTCCGGCACCAGAGACACATCTGTCAAGCAGTAAAAATTCCATTCGGATGTCATTGCGTAAGACGTTTTGAATGAGCGATTTGCACGTCTCTTTGTGGATGTGCTTTGTCGCATATGGTCTGACCTTGCGGCGCTATTGCCACATGAAAGTACGAAAGCGGTAGGGATACGGACGCTGCCGGACAATGCCTTCATGCCTATATTATGCACGGAATCGCCTCGCAAGGCATCTGGGAGGCAAACGTTTTCTACTCCTACGTGCCTGTTATGGTTCAAGGCAGGCGGTGCGACCACTTTCCGGTAAAAACGGTGGTAATCAGAAGCGATGGGTAAATGTTTCCATTTTTGCAGCTTCAGGCATCATGCCTTCAAGATGGCGCCGCTGTCGGCTCGGTGACAAGGCTTTTGGGCTGAGGAATTGCTTTGGCCGCTCTTCCTGTTGCGGGACGCTCCATTCCCTGTGCGGTCTGGGCCATGTGCAGGTGCTGCTCCATGAGCTTTCTTGCCTCGATGGGATCGCGCGCGCGGATGGCCCGGTAGATTTTGCGATGCATCTCCGCGGACTCGCGCAGATCAGTCGAGCGTTCGACAGTCTTACGGCGCTTGTCGTACAACGCCGAGGTGATCGTCTCCATCAGCGCGGCTAGAATCGGATTGCCGGAAGCCTGCGAAACGATGCGATGAAAGAGCACGTCGTGGATCAGAAAGTCGCCGGGGCTATTTACATTCGCAAAAATCTCAGCAACTTCTTCGGCAAGCGCTGTGTGATGCTCCTCTTTACCGCGCTCAGCGGCCAGCGCTGCGAGATTGCTTTCCAGAATCATGCGGGCTTCAAACATATGCCATGACTGGAAACCATGCAGCGCGCCCATCAGGCTGAGAGATCCCTTGCTAAACTCGGCCGGCCCGTCGGCGACGAAGGTGCCAACCCCGTGCCGGACCTTCATTACGCCCATCGCCGCCAGATAGCCGATGCCTGTCCGGAGGCTGGCCCGGCTGACATTCAGCGAACGGGCGAACTCACGCTCCGCGGGAATTTTATCGCCCGGCTGCAATGTTCCATTCTCAATGAGCGAACGGAGATGATTTACTACATGCATGGTCCGATGCGAATCGGGAATTTCCTGTCTTTTCCGCGGCATAGAGGCTAAACACCTTCTTGTATTGTTTGAAAAGCTGGGCACAACGAGATTAACACCGTCGGCTATTTTTCGCCGCAGAAAAAATGCCTGCCTCCTGACGATTCGCGGGCAGGTGTGTATACTATGGTCTGACCGCAAGTGGTCAGACCTCATCACCTCGGTGCGAATTATAAGGTTGTCATCATGTTGCTGAACGAAGACCGACTGTTTCCCGCGGAGACCGCAACCCGGCGCGTTGCGCGTTCCCTTTACGATAGTGTGCGGACGCTTCCGATTGTCAGCCCGCACGGCCACACCCAGGCCGGCTGGTTTGCAAAGAATCTGCCGTTCCCTGATCCGGCAAAGCTTCTGGTGCAACCCGATCACTATGTTTTTCGGATGTTGTACAGCCAGGGAGTCTCGCTCGAAGATCTGGAGATTGGCGTCGCGGAAATGAAGAACCCGCGCAAGGTCTGGCGCATTTTTGCCAGCCACTACCATCTTTTTCGCGGCACCCCGACGCGGATGTGGCTGGACTTCGCATTTGAGCAACTCTTCGGATTGAGCGAGCGGCTCTCGGCCTCTACTGCCGACAGATATTTTGACGCCATCTCGGAGAGGCTCAGCACTCCGGAGTTCCTGCCCCGCGCGCTCTATGAGCGGTTCAACATCGAGGTGTTGGCAACAACAGATTCTCCGCTCGACTCGCTCGACGACCATGCCGCGATTCGCGCCTCAGGCTGGCAGTCGCGCATCCTGCCCACCTTCCGGCCCGATCCGGTGGTTGATGCGGAGTTTGCCGGCTTCCTGGCGAACATCGCTCAACTCGGCGAGCAGACCGGCGAAGACACATCAACCTGGGCCGGCTATCTGAATGCGTTGCGTAAGACCCGGCTGCGCTTCAAAGCATTGGGCGCAACCGCTACCGATCACGGCCACCCGACGGCGCGCACGGAAAATCTGCCAACTGCGGAAGCCGCGCAGCTCTTCGCTCGCATTCTCAAGAATCCTGAGGATGCTGAAAGTGCGGAGCGCTTCCGCGCGCAGATGCTGACCGAGATGGCGCGCATGAGCCTGGAAGACGGGCTGGTGATGCAGATTCATCCAGGCAGCACGCGCAATCACAACCGCAAGGTCTACGAGCGCTACGGCCGCGATGTGGGCGCGGATATTCCCCGTTCGACGAATTATGTCGATGCACTGCGCCCGCTGCTGGATGCCTTCGGCAATGAACCGGCCCTAACCGTTATTCTTTTTACGCTGGATGAATCGACGTACAGCCGTGAGCTTGCGCCGCTGGCCGGCCACTATCCTTGCCTGCGCCTGGGGCCGTCGTGGTGGTTCCACGACAGCCCCGAGGGCATGACGCGCTTCCGTGAGCACGTGACCGAGACCGCGGGCTTTTACAATACTGTAGGCTTCAACGACGACACCCGCGCCTTTCTTTCGATCCCGGCGCGGCACGACGTTGCCCGCCGCATGGACTGCGCATTTTTGGCAAGGCTGGTTGCCGAGCACCGGCTCGGTGAAGACGAAGCCATGGAAGTAGCGCATGAGCTGGCCTACGGATTGGTGAAGAAGGCGTATCGGCTCTAAGGAGAGCAAGATGATTGACAATACAGCTGCCGGTACCCTGCCTGAAGAGGTGCTCGCGCCTGGAGCACGGTCAGGGTATGTGCGCTGGACTATCTGTGCCATGCTCTTCGCGGCCACAACCATCAATTACATGGACCGGCAGGTTCTGGGGCTGCTGAAGCCCACCCTCATGCAGAGCGTTGCCAATCATGGCATTGGCCTGACCGAACAAAGCTTCGGCATGATTGTGGGCTTCTTCACCCTTTTCTATGCGATCGGCCAACTGGTTGCCGGACGCTTTGTCGACAAGGTCGGCACGCGCATTGGCTATATGGTCATCATGGCCATCTGGAGCCTTTCCGCGATGGGCCATGCGCTGGTCAACTCGGTATTGCAACTCGGCATCGCTCGCGCCTGCCTCGGCTTGGGTGAGTCGGGCAACTTCCCTGCAGCGAACAAGACCGTGGCTGAGTGGTTCCCGCAGAAAGAGCGTTCGCTGGCTTTCGGCATCTTCAACTGCGGCGCAAATGTCGGAGTCATTCTGGCGACGCTCATGGTGCCGGTTGTGACCATACATTTGGGTTGGCACTATGCCTTTCTGATCACAGGCGTCTTCAGCGCATCCTGGATTTTGCTGTGGTACAACAAGTACCGCAAGCCGGCCAACCATCCAACGCTGACCGGCGCCGAACTGCGCTACATCTATCAAGAGGCGGCCGAGCAGATGGGCCCATCGACCCCTTGGGCCAGGCTGCTGGGCTATCGCCAGACCTGGGCCTACGCTATTCCCAAACTGCTCACCGATCCCATCTGGTGGTTTTATCTCTACTGGCTGCCGGGGTACTTCAGCGACAGGTTCCATCTCAGCCTGACCGGTCTCGGAATGCCGATTCTTATCGTCTACAACGCCTCGGCTGTTGGCAGTATCTATGGAGGCTATCTTCCTGCCTCCTTCATCCGCATGGGGCTTTCGGCTGCCCGCGCGCGGCTCACTGCCATGCTGGTCTGCGCCTGCCTTGTCGCTCCTGTTTTTCTGATCAACTACCTGCAGGCGGATAATTTCGGAAAATGGGCCGCCGTGGGATTGCTCAGTCTGGCAGCGGCCGCGCACCAGGGCTTTTCCGCCAATCTTTTCACTACCGCCTCGGATATGTTCCCGCGCACTGCGGTCGGCTCGGTCACCGGCGTCGGTACGATGGCCGGCGCGGTCGGCGGCTTTCTCTTTGCCCAATTGGCTGGTCACGTGCTGCAAATATCGCACAGTTATTCAATCCTCTTCATCTTCGCAGCCGGTGCCTATCTCTTCTCGATGTTCACCATGGTCGTGCTGGCTCCCGGATTGAAGAAAGTGGAGTTCCACGCATGAGCCTTTACTGTGCAACTGGAAGCGTCGATACCGATCTATCTTCGCGGCAATTGAACGAATTGCTCGTGGAAGGCTTGGCCAAACTTGGCTCGCGCAACAAGGTGCTTGCCGTACCGCCCGATCAGACCCGCGCGCACTCCCGGGCCGGCGAACTGATGCAAATGGCATGGAAGCACTACGGCGACCGGCTCAAAGCAGTACTGCCCGCTCTGGGAACTCATGCCGCGATGACGCCTCAACAGATTTCGCGCATGTATGGAGAAATTCCGCAGGAATTATTCCGCGTACATAACTGGCGCACCGATATTGAAGCTCTTGGCGAGGTTCCGGCGGAGTACATTCAAGAGCAATCCGAGGGCAAGTTGAGTTATGCCTGGCCCGCGCAGGTCAACCGGCTCATCTCGCAGGGAAGCTTTGATCTTATCCTCTCGATTGGCCAGGTAGTGCCCCACGAAGTTATCGGAATGGCGAATTACAACAAGAATATTCTTGTTGGAACGGGAGGCCAGGAGGGCATCAATCGCAGCCATTACCTCGGCGCTGTCTATGGCATGGAGCGCATCATGGGCCGCGCGGATAACCCTGTTCGCAACGTGCTCAACTATGCTTCCGATCGCTTTCTGCGGCACTTGCCTATCGTCTATGTACTTACGGTTGTTGCTCGCGCGGAGGATGGCCACCTTGCCGTGCGCGGCCTGTTTATCGGCGACGATGCGGAGTGTTTTCATCGGGCCGCTGAATTGAGCCTCAAGGTGAATTTCGAGATACTTGACGAGCCGATCCAGAAAGCTGTCGTCTACCTCGATTCGCATGAATTTCATAGCACCTGGCTGGGTAACAAGGCAGTCTATCGCACCAGGATGGCGCTTGCCGACGATGCGGAATTGATCATACTCGCTCCCGGCGTCAGCCAATTCGGCGAAGACCCGGCGATAGACAGCCTGATTCGCAAATACGGCTATCACGGCACGGAGGCAACGCTATATGCCGTCGCTGCGAATGAAGATCTCAGCAATAACCTCAGCGCTGCCGCACATCTTATTCATGGATCTTCCGAAGGGCGCTTCGACATTATGTGGTGCCCTGGAAAGCTGAGCAGGGAAGAAGTTGAGGGCGTTGGATTTCAATACGGTGACCTCGCTCGTATGCAATCCATCTACGATCCGAAGATTCTGCGCGACGGTTATAACACCGTTGCCGGAGAGAAGATCTTTTTCATATCCAATCCCGGATTGGGGCTGTGGGCCCACCGGGGAAAATTGTAAAGGCAGAACACATCATGGAAAAACAGAATTTGAAACTCGGCAAGTATTCCATCGGAACCGGAGACCGGTTCGCGCACCAGGCCAAGGCCCAGTTGCAGGCTTGCATCAATGCACTCGCTAGCGGTATTCAGGTCGAGCCGGTATGGAACAAGTCAAATCGCGAACACAACCTGATCGGCTCTGAGCCGGCCTCGACGCGGGCTGCGGCGGATGCCGCTGTGAAGGCGCTCGGCTGGAAGCACGCCTACTATTGCGATGCCGACCATATCGGCACCCAGACCGTCGGTCGCTTTCTCGACGCCTGCGATTTCTACACCATTGATGTCGCGGATTTTATCGGCCTCAATAGCGAGCAAGCAGCGGTTGATAACTTCGCCCGCCGTCATCCCGAGTTATGCGGGACAATTCATCTTTCTGGAACCGATGAAACCTTCGAGATAACTCCGCAAGTCTTGAGCCATACGGCACAGAAATATCTGACCGCCGTCCGTAAAGCAGGCGAAGTCTATCGCCTTATTCTCAAAGCTAAAGGCGAAGGAAATTTCATCCCCGAAGTTTCGATGGATGAGACCGACAGCGCGCAGTCGCCGGTCGAACTGCTTATCATTCTTGCCGCAATTGCCGACGAAGGTATTCCCGTGCAGACCATTGCACCGAAATTCAGCGGCCGCTTCAACAAGGGTGTGGATTATGTGGGTGACGCCGGTCAATTCGAGCGCGAGTTCTCGCTCGATCTGGCGGCGATCAAGTACGCGGTCAAACAATTCAACCTGCCTGCGAATCTCAAGCTCAGCGTTCACTCCGGAAGCGACAAGTTTTCCATCTATCCTGCAATTCATCGCTCCATTCAGCGCGCCGATGCAGGCGTTCACTTGAAGACCGCCGGAACTACCTGGCTTGAAGAGTTGATTGGCCTCGCTGAATCCGGAGGCGATGCTCTGGAACTTGCCAAGGAGATTTACGCCGAAGCATATGCGCACCGCGATGAGTTATGCGCGCCATACGCGACGGTGATTGACATCGATCCGGCGAAGCTGCCCGCACCGGCGGTGGTGAATGGCTGGTCCTCGGCTCAATTTGAGTCGGCTCTGCGCCATATTCCTAGCGCTGCGGCTTATAACAGCAGCCTGCGCCAGTTACTGCACGTCGGCTTCAAGGTAGCTGCCAAGCTAGGCTCGCGTTATCTCAATCTGCTTGAATCCAATGAGGCAGTGATTGCGAAAAATGTGACCGAAAACCTCTACAACCGCCATATTGTGCCTGTATTTCTTGGGCGCAACGCATAGTTAACGATTAAGTACGATGGCGGAAGCAGGTTTATTGACGCCAGAAGTGGAGAAGATATGGGCTCTCAGATACTAAGTCTTGAGGGAAAGATTGCGGTTGTAACCGGGGGGACCTCTGGGATCGGGCGCGCGCTGAGTCTTGGCCTTGCCGAAGCCGGGGCGGATGTCATTGCGACGGCGCGCCGGCAGGAACAGGTGGATGAAACCGCCGGCTTGATTGAAAAGAGTGGCCGCAAAACTCTGCGCCTTGCCTCGGATGTATGTGACCGGGCATCGCTGGAGGAACTGTCGGCAGCGGTGCTCGACCAGTTTGGCAAGGTCGATATTCTCATCAACTGTGCAGGCCGGATCAAGCGCGCGCCAACACTTACTTTCCCAGAAGACGAGTGGAGCGATATTCTCAACACCAATCTGACCGGCACATTGCGCGCCTGCCAGGTCTTCGGCAAACATATGTTAGAGCGTGGCTATGGGCGCATCATCAACATCGCATCCCTGAACAGTTTTGTCGCGCTCAGTGAAGTGGCCGCATATGCTGCAAGCAAGGCGGCAGTTGCTTCGCTGACGCGTTCGCTGGCTGTCGAGTGGTCGAAGAAGGGAGTTACTGTAAATGCGATTGCTCCCGGTGTCTTTCGCACGGACTTGAATGCCAATCTACTGGACAGCACGCCGCGCGGCCAGGAATTACTTATGCGGACGCCGATGGGCCGCTTTGGCAAGACCGAAGAATTAGTGGGATCCGCTATCTATCTCGCATCGGACGCATCGTCCTTCGTAACCGGGCAGACGCTGGTTGTCGATGGCGGATTTCTGGCCAGTGGTGTGAATCAGTAAGAGTAAAAGTGTCAGTCTACAAAAGCAAAAGGAGGCTGCGCCTGCGGGTGCAGCCTCCTTTTTGCTTTTAAATCAGCGTAAGGTGATCTTCGCTCCAGCAAGCTTCCGAATTGGTTGCCCATCCTCGGCCTGCACCGTTACGAGGTCGCCGGAGACTTCGGCATAACCGACGGCCAGGCCGGTCTTCGCGGAGATATTTACGTGGTGTAATGCAACGCCTGAAATCGGCGCTTCGGGCAACCCGACAATTGCGCCAGCTGACGTGCTGCCCGTCGCTGTCACATTTTCTATAGTGATGTCGTGAAAGTGCGGCGTCAGTCGTGTTATTGGCTCTGGGGTTGGCGAATCCGGTGGAAGAATTTTGGGGTAGTACTCGCTGATAATCAGCGCGTTCTTTACATTCTTCATGTCGATGTCGCGGAAAGACAATGAACCGACATCGTTGCCGCGGTCGCGGTTTGCCTTTACGCGAATGCCGTTGTCTGTCCCCTCGAAGTGAATGCGTTCAGCGTGGATGTTTTTAGCTCCCCCGGCAATCTCGCTACCGACCGAGAGACCGTGCCCATGCAGAAAAATGCAATCGGTGATGGTGATATCGCGGCTTGGCTCATCCGGCCCTGGAGAGCCGATCGCGCCGGACTTGATGGCGATATCGTCGTCGCCCACGTCGGCAAGGACATGATCGATGCGTATATTCGATGACGAGAAAGGATCGATGGCATCGGTGTTTGGCGAGTTAGATGGCGCGAGCACCTTTATATTCCGAATGGTTATATCGTCGGAATAATAAAGAACCAACTGCCACATCGGAGAATTTTGAATTGTAACTCCCTCAACCCGAAGATGCTTGCAATGGTCGAAGACGACGAGCCGCGGGCGTGGATGGTCCGAACCCATCACTCCGGCATTCTTGATGGTCCGCGCCATCTGCCACCAGGTGTCCCCTGCGCCATCGATAACTCCCTCGCCGGTAATTGCAACATTCTCGGCATTGGTTGCGCTCACCAGCGATTGCAGGCCGGGTTCGCGAAACTCAGTTTTGACGGGATAGTCGGCATGATCGACGGAGCCGAGCAGCGTTGCGCCTTTGTCAAGTTGGAAAGTGATGTTGCTCTTGAGCACGACCGGAGCGCTGAGATAGGTTCCGGCGGTAAGCCGAACCGTTCCGCCTCCATGCTGTTCACAGGCATCGATTGCAGTTTGAATCGCGGCGGTATCCTTTGTTATTCCGTCGCCCTTCGCGCCATGCGCGCGCGGGCTGCAAATAGTGGATGTATCCTGTGCGCCAGCGCAGTAACCGGTAAAGGCAGTTTGCAGAATGAGGCCAAGCAAGATGGATTGGGGCGATATTTTGTGTCGTATCACTGGAACTCCTGGAAGAGAATCATCGACTTTCCAGACCGATCATACACGCAGAGGCTTTAGTGGTCATACCACGGAAGATAAGTGGGAGGCGTGTACTGCACCATAGAGAATGCAAAACGCATTTTTCCTTCTTCCAGTGAAGTGTAGAGAAACGAGACAATGCAACAGTTTTGGTTCCTCTCAGTCGACAGACAAGACGGGGTCCGCCGGCCTGCCCGCCGGGTTCGCCGCTGAAATGATCACGAAAGCCAATTTATTAATATCATGTAAATTGTTGAAAATAAATTCCATAGAGAAAAAGAATTCAACAGGGTAGAAATCTGTTGACACCTGTTAGAGCAGCTCGCAATAATTCTCGCGCTTTAAAGGTCTGACCACATTTGGTTTTGAAAAATAGCTCGAATGATAACGCCCCCCACTTCATTCGGATTTGCCCCCCGATCATTTGTCTCCGGAGAAACGTGATGCTGACTCGCTTCCGCCTTGCCGTCGCAGTGCTGTTTGCTGCTATCTTTTCGCTTTTTACGCTGGCCGCCTCTGCACAACAAGCGCCCATTGCATTGCCCTACACCATGACAACAATCGGCGGACTCACGCCGATGGCAGCGACTGCGGGAACACAATGCCCGAATCTGCCGGCCGGTGCAACCTCCTCGGATGCGTTTGGGGATGGGTGCCTCGCAGTGAACGGAAATTTTGGCGTAGGTCCCTTTAGCGGCGTAGTAGTGGATAACTTCGGGAATGTACTGGTCAACGATGACATCAAGGGCGTATTGCACTTGATTAATCCCAACTCGGGGATCATGACGCTGGTGGCGGGCGGCAATACGGCCTGTTCAAGCAAACTGGATGCGACGGGCGACGGCTGCGTAGCTGCGACAGGGACGCCAACCACGCTGGTTTCCGATGCGCGCGGTGTGGGAATCGACCCCTATGGCAATGTTCTGCTGGCCGGCTATAACGACCACGTCGTTCATGTGATCTGCCGCAACGCTTCGCCGCTCTGCGGTAGCGGTTCTCCATCGCCCTCAAATCCGATTCTTATACCGATCGGCAATGTTGGACTGGTGGCGGGCTGCGTCTATGCAACGGGTTCGAGCGGCGTCACCGGCGTGGGCACGGACGCCACGCCGGGCTTTACAGCGGCGACGGCCTTGTTTAGCGGCTCACCCTTTGTCAATGCAGGCGGCGCCTCGACGGCATGTACCGCCGCTCTGGGCGAAGTGGATCAGCCACGCGGAGTAACCGCGGACGCGTATGGCAATGTCTATTACGCCGATACCGCGAGTGAGCGCTGGCGCGTGGTGCTGGGTCCGCAGACATACAACAGCGTGACCAATCCGCTATGGGCGATTCTGGAACAGAACCCGGCGTGGCCGACCGTGACCGCTGGATATGTTTATACGATTGCTGGCCTAACTACGACAGCGACGACCAAAGGAAGCTCGACCCATTGCAACGGCAACGCGAGTTTCCCCACTCCGGATGCGACGGACGCGGATGGCGACGGATGCCTGTTTACCAGCGCATCGGTATTTGCGAGCACAAGCGATACGCAGGGCGTGGCGGTGGATGCTGCCGGGAACGTGATCTTTACCGACGCAGGCCATGGGCTGCTGCGCGTGTTGTTTGTCAACGGCTCAGGTCTGGCGGGCGCGGCGATGGTAAATGCCATCGAGGTGAACAATGCCGGCATGACTCCCTCGACGCCGCAGCCAGGATTCGTTTATTCACTGGCCGGCGGCGGTGGCACGGGACTCTCGACGACGCCGACGCTGGGCAACAGCACTGCGGCATTGGATTCCGCAATAACCAAGGTGACGGTCAGTCCGCAGGGAAATATCTTTATTGGCGACAAGACCAGAGTTCTGTTCTTCGACATCAACACGGGTTATATCCGGATACTGTTTGCGCAGTCTGGCGGCAATGTGGCCGCGGGCAGCTTCTGCTCCGGCAGTTCCGGCCCGATTTCGCAGAGCGCCTATAGCGATGGTTGCCCGGCCTCCGATGCTGAATTTGGCAATGCCAACGGGCAGAGCGTGGCTGTCGACGGGCAGGGCAATCTCTACCTCTATGACGGCACCAGTTCGACTACTGGGCAGTTGGTGCGCAAGGTACTGGCGCAGGGATTTGCTCCACAGGCGCTTGGCGCAACACGGCAACAGATCTTTGAAACGCACATTCTGAATGCAAGTGCGGCTGCATCGACAGCTACCCTGACTGCTACATCGGACATGAGCGCAGGCTCACCATCCTGTACGCTTCATGCCGACGAATCTGTTGATTGCACGGTGACGGTTACCAGCATGCCATCGGCAGCCGGAGCGCGCTCGGCAACTCTGACGGTATCCAACGCGTCGAGTGGGACAAGCGGGACAGCTGCCAATGTCAGCCTGGGCGGAGTGGTGAGTGGCTCGGTGTTGGTTGCGGACAACGCTGCGACAACCGCGAATAGTGTAACAACCCCGACTGAGCCGACAACCAATGCTCTCTGGAGTTCGATTGCCCCTGCCAGCATCGCGCTAGATGGGGCAGGCAATGTTTACGCGGCGAGCGGTCAGTCAATTCAGGAGTTGATTGGCGCGAATACCTACACGTTGACGCCCTCGCTGCCAGCTGCTCCGAGCCAAATTGCTACCGACTTACTGGGCGATGTCTTTGCGGTTGATAGCGCGGCCTCGACAATTAACGAGCTTGCGGTCTCGGCAGCCGGTGCGCCGGCGACTTATGCGCTGAACTCAATCGCCTACGCGCCGTGCGCAAGCTGCACGGCGGCTCCGCAGGCGATAGCCGTGGATCAGGCGGGCAATCTCTTTATCGCCGACTATCAATCTGGAGGGTCGGCAATCTATCGGCTGTCTCTTTCCGGGAGCACAGTGCGACAGCAGGCTACGGTAGCCACCGGGCTTGAGAATCCGGTGGCGCTGGCCGTCGATCCATCGGGCAATGTGTATGTCGCGGATAAGGGTACTGGCAAGGTTTATGAATATTCGCCGGGCGCAAGCGGCATTTACGCTCTCAATTCGGCACGCGGAACGCTGCTTTCGGGCGTGACTCCGGTGGTGGTGGCCACGGATGCCGCAGGCAACGTTTACATTCAGGATGCAAGCAGCGAGGCAGTGCTCGAAGTCCCGGTGAGCGGACCAGAGACTGTGGTTGTGTTCACCGGCCTGAGCAGCCCAGCGGGTTTGGCCGTCGATGGTTTGGGCAATGTCTACAGCGCTGATGCAGGCACAGATGTGATTACCCAGGTGGCGCGCGGCAATGTGACGGAAAACTTCGGTACGAGCACGTCGACGGCATTTACGGCCACGCTGACGAACGTAGGCAATCTGGCTTCGACCGGGCAGAATACCAGCACCTCCAACACGACGAATTTCACTGTCGTGGCAGGCAGCGCCAACGGTTGCGCCTTCAGCACCAACGTCCTGGGGGCAATGGCGGTGGGCAATGCCTGCACCCTGAGCGCGGAGTTGACAGGCACCGGCACAAGCGAGGTCTTCGATTACCTCAGCTTCCTCCCTTCGGCGTCGGCAAAGGGAGTCCTAACGCTGGAGGGCCAGTTGCTGGGCACCTCATATCCCACAACCTCGACCATCGGCGCTGCAACGGGAACTCTTACCTATGCGAACAGCGGGACCGAGGCCAGCTTTACAATTACAGTGTCGTCAAGCACTGCGCCCAGCGCGCCCACAGGCAGCGTGAACGTCTATGTGGATTCAACCAGCCAGTCCACGCAGTATCCGCTGACGGTAGGAAGCGGCACATCCTCCACGGCTACGGTAAATCTATCCGGGTTGACGGCAGGCAATCACACCATTGCGGTTGTCTACCCGACAACTGGGCAGTTCAACGGCTCCGGCTCCATCGGTTTGACCACCGGATTCAGCATTGCGCAGGCAGGCACGTCGGTGAGCTGGACGCCGGGAGCGACCACACAGCAGGTCAGCCAGTCCATCGGTACCAGCGTCTTCAATGCCACGGCGACGCCAAGCATTGCCGGAACCTTCGCTTACACGGCGACGCCCAGCGGCGGCTCCGCGATCACAATCGATGCATCCAGCTATCTGGCTCTCGGCGCTTATTCGCTGGGAGTGACCTTCTACCCGGCCGACTCTACGGACTATGCGAGTTCGACGTTCACGGTTTCGAGCTACACGGTGACACAAGCTTCGACCACCGCCAGCGTGGGCGCATCCACGAACGTGGTAGCGGCGGATGGCAGCGGCAACTACACGAGCCTGACAACGGCACTGGAAGCTCTGCCGACGACCGGCGGAACGATCTACCTGAAGCCCGGAACCTACACCGGCCAGAATGTTATCAGTTATCCCAATGTAGCTCTGCGCGGTCTGGGCGGCGACCCGACCCGGGTAATTCTCACCGGCGAGAACGGAGACTTCAGCACTACCGTTCCTACGGGTTTCAGCCTTGGTCCCGCGGGCAAGGGAAGCGATGAGGGTTCCGCGACTCTCGACGTGAGCAAGAACGCGTATATCGGCACGCAAGCGACTGCAGGCGGCACGACCTACAATCCGAACAATTTTTATGCCGAGTATCTGACGATTCAGAACACTTACAACACCGATCCTGTAACAACCAGCCTTTACACGGCATCCAGCAATGGCGGCAGTTGCTCGTTGGGCGCTACGCCGCATAGCCTTCAGACCCTGTTCAACAACAATGAAGAATGCGGCGCGCAGGCGCTGGCGCTTTACCTCACTTCCGATCAGGCGATTCTCAACAATGTCAATCTGGTCAGCCGGCAAGATACGTTCTATGGCGCGGTCCAGGGCTGCGGCACTTTCTGCACGGTCGCTCGCCAGTATATCTGGCAGGGCCTGATCACAGGCAACGTGGATTACATCTTCGGCGACGCGGCGCTGGTGCTGGATCACACCAACATCTTCACCACCTGGAATGGCACATCGGCCACGGGCGAAGAGACCATCGAAGCGCAGAACATGAGATTCCCGACCGGCAGCAGCAGCTCTTACCTGAGCGGATTCGTCTGCAATGGCTGCACGTTGATGTCGCAGAGCGCGGGCATGACCAATCTTTACTACGGTCGTCCGTGGGATATCAGTACCGGCAACTATCCATCTTCGTATTCAACCTGGATCATGTTGAATTCGTATGTTGATCAGGTGAATCCCGGCGGTTGGATTGGATGGGACGGCCACACGCAATACCTGAACACCGCGACCTACGCGGAGTACAACACGATGGCCTACACCGACCCGGCGATCAGCACCAGCCCGTCGGTGAGCAGCTATCCGTATCCGGCCTCGCTGTTCAATACCACACCCTCGGTCTTGTACACATATTCCAGCGCCGCTGCCTTGGATGACGCGGTCGTACCGACCGGAGCCAATCCGGCAGCCGGAGCCACAAGCCCAGCGGTCACCAGCGGCAGGGAATCTTATGCGACGCAACTGACAGCGGCCGAAGCTGTGCAGTACTATCCGGTCAACTTCCTGGGAACCACGGTCTCCGCTGCCACGCTCTCCGCTGGCCAGTCGCCGACCTGGAACCCGATAACTGCAATGGCTGCACGCGTCAATTCATTTGCGCCCACCGGCAATGTAACCCTGCAATCGTATGGAAGCAGCGTAACGATTCTGGGCCGTCCGGTAACACCCGGCGCGGGCCTCGTTCCCACCGGAAGCTATTCATTTAAGGATGGCAACACGGTGCTTGCTTCCGGCAACCTCGACGCCAGTGGCGAGGCCTATCTGACGACTTCGACACTGTCGGCGGGCACGCACTCCATCACCATGATCTACGGCGGTGACAGCAACTTTACCGGCAGCACCAGCGCCGCGTTCACCATCACTGTTCCAGCAGCCCCGCTGATCTCCACCACCACCGCGCTGACAGTGAACAACCCGAGCAGCATCTATGGCGGCGCCATCAGCGGCACAGCGACGGTTACGCCAACCTCGGGCAGTGGAACTCCCACTGGCGCCGTAACATTGCTCTCCGGTTCTACTGCGCTGGGCACGTGCACACTCAGCGGCGGATCGTGCAGTTATGCGCTCACAGGCGTGGCCGCGGGCGTGCAGGCAATGACCGCGAGTTATAGCGGCGATACCAGCTACTCGGCCAGCACGTCGAGCGTCAAGCCTTTCACGGTATCGCAGGCCATTCTGCAGGTTTCTGCAACGAACGCGACGATGATCGCCGGCGGCAGCTTGCCGGCTTTTACTTACGCCACAGCCGGCTATGTCAACGGCGATGGCCCGAGCGTGTTGAGCGGATCGCCGTCGATTACTACGACAGCCACCGGCAGCGCCGTTGGCGAGTACCCCATCCTCATCACCACAGGCACACTTGCTGCCAGCAATTACACCTTCGCTTTTACCAGCGGTGAGCTTTTCGTGACTGAAACCGGTCAGGCAGCAGCCGTGGCCACCGGCGACAGCCGCACGGTTACCGAGCCTGTTATCCCGGCGGTGTGTGCAACTCTGAATGCGGCGCTTGCGTCGGTCAACGACGACATTCCTGCATCGGTCGATGCAACAATTACCAATCCCGACGGCGCGCGCATCCAAGCTGCGCTCAATAGCTGCTCGGGCACCGGCCAGGCCGTTGAGCTATCGGTAGACGGCTCAGGCCACAACGCATATCTGACCGGGCCGCTGTCGATTCCGTCGAATGTGACGCTGCTGGTTGATCCAGGGGTCTACGTTTATTTCTCACGCAACGTGCAGGACTACGATAAGGTTCCCGGCACGCATACCTGCGGCACCATTAACTCGGCGAGCGCTACTGCATCCTGCCTGCCGTTGATTAACATTCCCAACTCCACGAACGTCGGCATCATGGGCTACGGCAAGCTGGACGGACGAGGCGGCGATCCGCTGATCAACGCCTTCCCCGCGGCTTACGCTGGGCAAAGCTGGTGGGGATTGTCCAGCCTCTCCAACGGCGTAGGCAACCAGCAGAATCCGCGTTTCATCCAGATCGATACCGGCTCCAGCAACATCACTCTGTACAAGATCACGCTGCGTAATTCGCCGCTCTTCCATATTTCAACTACAGGCGCGGCGAGTAATTTTACCGCGTGGGATATCAAAATTGTTACGCCCACCAGTTCGCGCAATACCGACGGCATTGATCCGGGCAACGCGCAGAACTTTACCATCACCCGCTCCTGGATCTCGGATGGAGACGATAACGTTGCGGTCGGCGCTCCAGGGACAACCGTTCCAGCGGCAAATATCTCCATCACCAACAATCACTTCTTTGCCGGGCATGGCGAATCAATCGGTAGCTACACCAGCGCGGGCGTAAACAACATCCTCTTCGACGGCAATCTATCCTCCGGCAATGGAACCGCCGGCAGCGGCAGTTCCGTCAACAATACTGCCGACAGCAACTCGACCGGTCTCCGCATCAAGTCGGGATATGATCGTGGCGGCCTGGTCACCAATGTGCAGTATTCGAATTCCTGCTATCAGGATCACAAGGCCGAGATTGTCTTCAGTCCCAATTACGAAGCTACAACGGGAACTGAATCACCGAACCTCGAAAACATCCTGATGCAGAACCTGACCTTCCTGACCGCCGGAACAGCGCAGTTCACTGGGACAAACAACAACGGGACAGTCTATCCGCTGCAGCTTACGTTAGATAACGTGAGCTTCCCCGCCACCTATCCAGCCTCCGAGTTCAGCCCCGCTCCGACCAACGCCTCGCTGACCTACGGTCCCGGAGAAGTTTCGGCCAACTTCATCGCGGATTATGCCACCTTTGCGGGCACGAACAGCAATACGGTAACCAATAACATCACGGCGACCAGCCTGGCTCCGCCAGCCTGCAACTTCACTTACATTGCACCGGAGCTGACTGGCCCGAACGGCCTGCCGCAGACAATCACCCAAGGCGAGAACGCGACTGCTGTTGTGATTCTCACTCCAGCTGTGGGAGGCGCTGCGTATCCAACCGGCACAATTACGCTGACCGATGCACTGACCGGCAACGCAACGACAGTGACATTGCCTGGCGCCACGGACACCATCTTCATCCCATTGAGCGGCCTTTCAGTAGGAACACACACCTTCACCGCGACCTACTCAGGCGACAGCAACTACACGCTTACCTCCGGCCAAAGCGTCTACTCGACAACCGCGCCGTACGTGATCACTGTCAACTCCGGCAGCCTGGGCAGCACGACAACAACCCTGTCCGGAGTACCCAGTTCTATACCTTATGGCACTTCGTTTACGGCCACGGCGACAGTGACGGGCAGCTCTCCCACAGGCAATGTGCAATTCGTAGTAAACGGCACAGTCTTTGCCACAGCGGCGTTGACGGGAGGCACGGCCTCTGCCAGCATCAGCCTGCCGTTCAGCACCAGTTCGTATGGCATCTACGCCGTCTACAGCGGCGATGCCGCAAACGACGGCTCAATGTCGGCTGTCTCCCCGGTTTCTGTCACTGCGGCGCTCACCACTACTGCGATCTCGGCGAATACAACGATCACTACGCTGGGCCACCCAGTGGCGCTGACCGCTTACGTTACAGCCGCTGTGGGCACACCCACGGGAACCGTCACCTTCACCTACACCACGACAGGCAGCAGCACTCCTGTGCCGATTGCCGCGATTCTGAGCAACGGTGTTGCCACAACCGGCATCGATCTGCCTCTTGGCACGGACTCGGTTACTGCGACCTATGCCGCCAGCGGAAGCTATGCCGGATCAGTTTCAGCGCCGATGTCCTTCACGGTCAGCCCAGGAACGATTCTGCAGTTGCCTGCGAATCCGATTGCCCTTCCTTACACCATGACCACCCTTGCCGGTGGCGCGGCTGCTAACTGCGCCACTGCCTCGGATACTTACGGCGATGGCTGCCCCGCCACGTCGATTGTCTTCGGCGGCTCGGTAGATCTGCGCAGTGTCGTTGCGGATCCATTCGGAAATGTCTATCTGACGGATGCGGTTTCCAGCCTGGTGCGGCGTATTGCGCCAAACGGAATCATCAGCGACTTCGCGGGCCGGGTGTCAGGCACAGCCTGCGTTCCGACTGCGACGGTCGGATGCACGCCAACGCTGGTCAGCTTGAATAAACCGCGCGGCATCTCTTCCGATGCTCAGGGCAACATCTATATCGCCGGCTACAACAGCGACGAGATCTTCAAAGTCAGCGTAGCCAACGGCCTGTTGTATCTGGTTGCGGGCACCGGCACTGCGGGCAGTACAGGGGACGGCGGCGCAGCAACCTCCGCTCAAGTCAATGCGCCGCGCGGCGTATGGGCCGATGCGGTGGGCAATGTCTACATCGCAGATACTTCCAACAACAAGATTCGCATTGTCGATATCACGGGAGATATCCATACCTTTGCCGGTACTGGAACCGCGGCATCGAATGGCGATGGCGGTCTGGCCACTGCTGCAGCGATCAGCAATCCGCAAGGTGTGATGACCGATGCCAACCTGAACGTCTACATCGCCGATTCGGCAAAGGTCCGGGTGGTGTGCGTCACCTGCGGTACCGGCTCGCCGTTGGATGCATTGCTGGCAAAATTGGGCATCTCCGCTCCGCAGAACGGAGACATCTACACCATTGCAGGTGGAGCTGCATCCGCCTACTCCGGCGCGTATCCCACGCTGGCTACTAACGTGACAATGGCGCCGCAGAAGTTGGCCATCGACGGCAGCAGCAACCTTTACATCTCCGACGGCAACGGTGCGGCCTGGTTCCTCGACGGGCGCACCGCCAATATCCGGCCCATCGCGGGTAAACAGACAACCAACTGCAACAGCGAAACCGATAACTTCGGCGACGGCTGCCCGGCAACGCAAGCGGTGATCGGCGATGGCGGCAACGGCATCGGCGTAGGCACGGATACGCTGGGCAACATCTACATCTCCGACACGCTCAACGCGCGTATTCGCAAGGTGATCACCGATCTTGCGTCTCCGTCAACCTCAACCGGCTCGACCTACTCCAGACCCTTGCAGTTGCACTTCATCGCAGGGGACGCGGCAGCTACCAGCGGCGCCTTCGTGTCCAACTCAGCTGAGTGGTCATTGGGCTCGCCGAGTTGCACTACAAACTTCGACACCACGACCGACTGCCTGCTCCAGGCCGGCTTCACTCCAGCCGTACCCGGCGCGCGTTCGACGCCTCTTACGGTTAACAGCTCGCTCGGCAACACGGCTAATCTTGGACTGACAGGGATTGGACTCGGAGCCGGATCAACGCTCGACCCAGCCAGCCAGATCAGCGTCGGCGCGAACCTTCAGGTTGCCGGACTGGCCACTGACACTGCCGGCAATGTGTATGTGTCGGACGCGAACAGCAAGCAGCTTCTACGCTTTGCGCCAGCGGCTTTTGCGCAGGGCGCTGGCGCTACATCAACTTCTCTCATCACGCAGACTGCGCCGGGCGCGGTAACGGTCGATCCACGCGGCTACGTTTACGTTGCCGATACCTCGACAGGCCTAATCACGCAGATTTCACCTGCGGGCACTGCTGCAACTTTGCCACTCACACTCACTGCTCCCGCCGGTCTAGCGGTCGATGCGCTCAACAACCTCTATATCGCGGATTCATCCACGGCGACCGTCTATCAACTCAACCCGATCACTGCCGTCTATCGCACACTGGCCACGGGATCACTTGTTGCGCCCGCCGGTTTGGCAATCGACCCCTCCGGCAATCTGCTCATTACTGACCCCGGCGCCGGAGCGGTTTACCGATTCAATCTGCAAAGCGGTGTAACAACAACGGTCTCGTCCGCGGCTGTTAAGCCCTCAGCCATCGCTACAGACGCAGCAGGAAACCTGCTCATTGCAGATGCCGCATCAATTCTTGCTGTTCCTGCCAGCGCCAACAGTGCGGCCTTCACTGTTGCAGGCCTTGCTCCCTCTTCGCTGGCAATCGACTCCGCCGGCAATCTCTACACCGGTTCAGGCGGCTCCATCGTCAAGCTCATCCGCACACAAGGCTACGCGCAGTTTGCGGGGGCTTTGGCGTTGCCGCAAACCTTCAACCTGCTTGAGTCAGGCAATCAGGCATTGCTGCTGACTTCAATCAGCCAGAGCGACGCGGCAGATTACAGCCTCGCGGCAACTGCTTCCGCGGATTGCGCGCTCACCGGCGCCCTGCCCACGGCCCTGGCTGTAGGCGGCGTCTGCTCACTCAGCGCGAGTTACACACCAACAACTTTTGCTGCAACCACTGACACTGCAATCTTCAACGGCAACCTGTCCAACGCCGCGCTCTCCACACCGTCTTCGGTGCAGCTTGTGCTGACTGGACCAGCCGTGCAGCCCGCGTCAACGATCGTACTCAACCCCTTCTCGCCGGCCTCGCCCGTCTACGGTCAGACGATTACTGTCAGCGCTACGGTCTCCGGCCCGTCCCTGACGCCAGCGGGCGCCGTCGTCTTTACGGTAGATGGCTCCACAACCAGCGTCACTGTTATTGCCGGGATGGCAACCACTGCCCTGACCGGCCTGAGCGTCGGCTCGCACATGGTTTCTGCCGCTTACACCAGCAGCAACGGGTTTGCGCCGTCTACAACATCGACTGCAACCCTGACCATCACCCCCTCCACCCAAACGATCGCCTTCCCGTATGTGCCTTCGTATGGGACCTCGGTAGCCCTCGCGACCTTCCCGCTCACGGTTTCGGCAAGCTCGAGCCTGCCGGTAACC
>Ga0181534_10000666_pt1 | contig 24002 bp, 16 predicted proteins | sample PEATcosm2014_Bin_37_FD_119758 | JGI IMG/M metagenome (GOLD analysis project Ga0181534, IMG submission 119758) | Peatland microbial communities from MTU Mesocosm Facility, Houghton, MI, USA - PEATcosm2014_Bin17_10_metaG | ecosystem: Environmental > Terrestrial > Soil > Wetlands > Peat | place...
TCAGAAACCAAAAAGCGGCATGGCGCCGCAGTACGAAGCGGGCCGCAAACAGAAAGCGGCTTGGCACAAGGAACACAACGATCCGACTCCCCTGCTGGTCTGGGAGACTTTGAGCGGCGAGCAAACCGGCACCTTCCTGGTGGGCCACTTCGACCAGCACTGGGCCGACCTGGACAAGCCTGCGATTTCCGACGAAGCCGACGTGGCCGAGTTCCAGAAGGTGATTGGAAGCTACGTCGAGTCTCTGGTCACTCGCTTCTACGACTACATGCCGAAGATCAGCAATGCAGGAGACGATAAAACCCCCTCCAAGTTCTCGGAGATCATTACTTTTTACGTTCGCCCCGGGAAAAATTCCGATTTCCGTTCGGCCATCGATCGCATCTACGAGGGCACAGTCAAGACCAAATGGCCGGTCAACTATGGATGGTACGAATTGTCGAATGGCGGGGTGACGGGCACGTATGTTTTGGTTTTCCCGCACAGCAATTGGGCGGACTTCGAAGACAAACCGGATGTGAAGCCCTACCGCGACATGCTCAAAGAGGCCTTCGGCCAGCAGGAAGCGGATTCCATTGTCGATCGGCTGGACCGCTCCATCGAAAAACAGACGAGCGAGATTATCCAGTTCCGGCCTGATCTCAGCTACATGCCCTCGAAGTAAGAAGTAGAAGTAAAGGGTAAGGCGCACCGCAGAAGGCCTGGGCAGGCATGGTTCCAGATGTGCCTGCCCATCACGAATTGCTCTTGCGGTACCCTCCGGAGACCGGGCGGGGGAAATAAGGCAAAGGCAGGGAGTGGATAACGGCGCTGGGATTGCCCTCCACCAGGGCGTCTGCAACTTCCTCGCCGCAGATCTCCGCCGCGGCCTCGCGGGCGGAGGACAAAATGGGAACCCGCTTCTCGGTGTCATGTGCGTCGGTGGCCAGCACGTGAACCGCGTCATGCTCCAGCAGCCACTGCGCCACGCGGCGCACCCGTTCCCCCCAGAATCCGGTAAGCGCCGAGCCGGTCATCTGAATCACGCAGCCCTGCTCCGCCCACTCCACCACCCGCTGCGGGCTCTCGCGCAGAATCGGATTACGCTCGGGATGGGTGATGATGGCGGTGATGCCCCGGTCGCCCAGCTTGAGGAAACAATCCGTGGTCTGCTGCGGCACGCTGTAGTTGCTCAGTTCGACCAGCATGTAACGCGTGCCCTGAATGGCGTAGCGCGCCGGATTGGCCAGCACATCCTGCAAATTGTCATAAGAAAGATGAAAGTCGCAGCCCAGCCGCAAGTTCGGTTCCTTGCCGATCAACCCTTGCAGGTGTGCCACCAACCCGTGCAGATATTCGCGGTCATAGTGATATCGGTCGTTGGCGTGAGGGGTGGCCACCTGATGGGTGATGCCATCGGCCGCGGCCATGCGGCACATGGCGACGGAGATCTCCCAGGACTTGGAGCCGTCGTCTACTTCCGGAAGAATGTGTGAGTGAATATCGACCACAGTGTAGAAACACCCGCCGATGCGCCAGGTTTCGTTGCTCTTGATTTAAGCAGATTCGGGAGGAAAGGGAAAGCGTCCCACACTTGTCCTCCCCGGCGAAAACTGGTTGTCCTCCGGAGCGAGCGAGGGACTTTCCCAATGCGCGGTTCATGACCGATGATCACAAGAAGTTCCGCAAGATCGGCAAGCAGTTTGTCAGCCACGAAACCGTCAACCACTTTGAGAAGGAATACGCGCGAGGCGATGTGACCACCAACACCGTCGAAGGCGTGTTTTCAATCTTCAAGCGCGGTATGGAAGGAATCTATCAGCATTGTCATGCGAGCCACCTGCACCGCTATCTGACCGAGTTTGATTTTCGTTATAACAACCGCGTTGCGCTGAAGATCAATGACGCTCAGCGCGCCGACAATATCCTGTCTGGGGTAGTTGGCAAGCGACTTACCTATCAAACAATTGCGCGATGAGGCGAAAGCGGAACGCTGTCCCCCGCCTAATGATGGGAAGCGGAATAAGCCGGGAGCGAGGCGGCCTGGGCAGTTGCGTCTCTTGTAAAGGTTAAAAGCCAAGCAGCGGTATAACGTAGGGTCGGGATCTGGCGGTAAATCAACTAATAAGGCTGCACGGAACATGGCCAATAAAAAGAACCATCATTTCATCATCGCCTTAGTAAGGGAAATCTGCGGCCTATTGCGAAAAGGCATCCCGTGGGCGGCCGCATGCTACATGGCGTGGTGCATCGTTCTTATATTTAGAGCCTTAGCGGGCAACATGACGGTGGCGCAAATTGATGTTTTGATTAGTTTTTTTGCAAAGTCAAGTTCTCCGGTGTATCCTTGGGCCTTGACAACAGCGTCTATTGGATATGGCTACTTGCAGAGACGTGAACGCCGTCGAAAGACGGCGAGTTTGCAAAGTCGTATTGTTCAATTGGAAAAACAAATTGATCCGACTCGAACTTCAAGTCTTTTCATGGGAAGCGCGAAAAGCGTGGGACTTGCACTGGAAAAATCTGTCGCTAATTTAGCTCTTCGAGAACCGGCAATTAGTTCCTCAGGTTAGTTGCTGTGAAAAGAAAGATCCCATAGGCGACAATCAATCCGCCCGCTTCATCGAAGCCGCTAAAAAGGCCGGCGCGGATGAGGGCGGCAAAATGTTTGAGAAGGCATTCAAGAAGATTTTGAAGGCGGAGAAGCGTGCGGAGCCAAAATAGTGAATCCAAATGTCGGCCTGTGACCGAATGGATTAGCGATTCCGAGCCAACGCAGGATGCACCATGCGCCATTTAGAGACCGCTTTGCTCACCCTCAGCGCCGTGCTGCTCGCGCTCGCCGGCACCGCGCACGCCGCCTGCCCGGGATACTCAGTTTGCCCGGCGGTGAATTACCCGGAGATTCTGCTCACAAACCAGGAGGCCAAGGCCAATTTGGCCGCGATCGACGCGACCGAGCAGGCAAGCTTGAAAGCCTTGAAAAGCCTGGTCAAGTTCGAACCGCTTTTCCTGCCTACGCTCGGCCAGGCACTGGTATTCGACAAGACATTATCCGCCGGAAAGAACGAAGCCTGCGCGCTCTGCCATACGCCTGCGGCCGGCTTTCAGGACGGCATCAGCGCCTTCACGCCGGCAGCGGGCATATTTCCCGGCACGGCAACCCAGCGTGCGGGGTTTCGCACACCGCCAAGCCTGGCCTATTCCGAATTCGCCCCGCTGCTGCAATTTCAACCCGCCACCCGAGATACCCCGGCCGCATTCACCGGCGGGCTGTTCTGGGACATGCGCGCCGCCGGGCTGGTCACGGGCGATCCGGGCCAAGACCAGGCGGCATTTCCACTGGTCGATCCCCTGGAAATGGCCATGCCGGATCCGGCTTGCGTCGTGCGGCGCATAGCCCTCGGGCCTTACGCGAGCGCGTTCGTGGCGGCCTGGGGTTCGATTCAGATCGACTGGCCAGCCGATACGGACAAGGTCTGCGCGCAGCCGAATAATGGCGGCAAGAACCAAACCCCGCTGAAATTGTCGGCAAGCGACCGGGTGGCGGTGGAGGTAATAATAGGGTTTGTTGGCCTGAATATCGAGGAATACGCCCAATCCACTCTTGCTTCGCCATTCACTTCGAAATACGACGCGGTGCAGGACGGTCGCGCGAAATTCACCCCAGAAGAGGCAGAGGGCTACAAGCTGTTCACTGGCGCGGCGCATTGCAGCATGTGCCACGGTTTCAGTCTGCCCGAAGGCGTGAAGACGCCGCCCTTGTTCACCGATTTTTCGGCGCACAACACTGGTATTCCGCACAACGCCGCAGTGCCGTATCTCACAGAAAATCTGCCCGACGAGAACGGCTATGTCGCAAACCGGGAAGGGCCGGCCTTCATCGACAACGGAGTCGGTGCGTTCCTCGCCTCGCCCCAGGACACCAATCCCATTTTTCAGGCGCAGGCGCCGAATTTCATCGGCACCTTCCAGGTGCCGACATTGCGCAACGTGGCCGCCTTGCCTGCAATCGGTGCAACCCGCACCTTCATGCATAATGGGTTCTTCAGCAGCCTGCCGTTGATCGTACATTTCTATAATACGCGCGACGTGCTGCCCCGCTGCGCGGATGATACCGGTGTCGGGGTGACCTGCTGGCCGGCGCCGGAGGTCGCGGCGAACGAAACAACGCTGATCGGCAAGCTTGGCCTGACAGACACTGACGAGGCCGACATCGTGGCATTCCTGGGTACGCTGACGGACGGGTATGTGTTACCGGAATGATCGCCCCGGACGACTGGACCCCGGAAGACGGACTGACCCTGGAAACCAATGCTCTCAGGACCGCCTGGGAACGGACGCGCAGCCTCGCGCTGACCGCAGGCCCGGGCGCTGGCAAAACGGAAATGCTTGCGCAGCGGGCAGACTTCCTTCTGCGGACAACAACATGCCGTTATCCGCGACGGATTCCAAGATAGGCACGCGCAGATCTATTTCCTGAACAAGTCCATAATGTTTTTGATTAAGTCCTGGTGCTGAACAAGACCCTCTCTCGTAATAGTTATTGTCAATAAAATACTTACTTATCTTGTTAGGTTGTGACGCCATGACAAGATCTCTCGTTAACACCGTGGGTACGCGAAGTATAATATCGCGTTCTTGGAATGACGGGCACTTATAGACCTTCAACGCCCAGAAAAGATAAGCGCTTGATCACCGACGTTTGCGCTCTGGGAGAACCAGCCGAAGCCCGATCGCCGAAGCCCGAAGCCCGCCCTCCCTTGCCGCACCCTTCCTCTCTTCTGTAGCATCAATGATCGAGCACTTATATCAAGGAGCAATCATGGCAACCGAAACTCTGGCGTCCCCGGCCGTTCTCAGCCACACACCCACCAGGGTGATAAAGAATTTCATCGACGGTGAGTGGGTGGAGTCCTCCACCGGAGAAACATTCGAAAACCGAAACCCTGCCGACACTCGCGACCTGGTTGGCATCTTCCAAAAATCCGCCAAGGCCGATGTGGACGCCGCCGTCGATGCCGCCCGGCGCGCTTTCACCAAGTGGCGGTTAGTCCCCGCGCCGCGCCGCGCCGAAATCGTCTTCCGCGCCGCTGAAATTCTGATTGGACGCAAGGAACAATCTGCCAATGAGATGACCCGCGAGATGGGCAAAGTCCTGAAAGAAACCCGCGGCGACGTGCAGGAGGCAATCGACGCCGCCTACTACAACGCCGGCGAAGGTCGCCGCCTCTTCGGTCCTACTGTCCCCTCGGAACTGCCCAACAAATTTGCCATGGCGGTGCGCCAGCCCATCGGGGTTTGCGGCATGATCACGCCGTGGAATTTTCCCATGGCGATCTCCTCCTGGAAGCTGTTGCCGGCGATCGTCTGCGGAAACACCTGCGTCATCAAGCCCGCGCAGGATACTCCGCTCTCCACCTTCAACCTGGTCCGCGCCCTCACCGACGCCGGCCTGCCCAAAGGCGTCATCAACATCGTTGCCGGTTTCGGCCCCGAAGTCGGCACCCCGCTGGCCGATCACGCCGATGTTCGCGCCATCTCCCTGACCGGATCGTCGGCGGTGGGCCGCATCATCGGCGGCATTGCGGCCAGGACTTTCAAACACTGCTCACTCGAACTCGGCGGCAAGAATCCCATGATCGTCCTCGACGACGCCAACCTCGATCTCGCCATCGAAGGCGGCCTGTGGGGGGGCTTTGGCACCACCGGCCAGCGCTGCACCGCCACCAGCCGGATCATCGTGCAAAAGGGCGTGTATCGCGAATTCATCGAGCGTTATGTGGCCCGCGCGAAAAAGCTCAAAGTCGGCAACGGCCTCGATGAATCCGTCGAGATGGGTCCCGCCATCAACGAAAAACAACTCCAGACCGATCTCAGCTATGTCGATATCGGCAAGAACGAAGGCGCCAAGCTGGCTTGCGGCGGCCATCGACTGGAAAAGGGCGACTATCAATATGGCTGGTTCATGGAACCAACCGTCTTCACCGGCGTCGATCCCAAAATGCGCATCGCTCAGGAAGAAATCTTCGGTCCCGTGGTCTCCATCATTCCGTGCGAGGATCTGGAAGACGCCATCGAGATCGCTAACGGTATCGAGTATGGGCTATCTTCTGCGCTCTACACCAAGGATGTAAATAAAGCGTTTGCCGGCATTCGCGATCTATATGCCGGCATTACCTATATCAATGCTCCGACCATTGGCGCGGAGGTCCACCTGCCCTTCGGCGGAACCAAAGCCACCGGGAACGGCCACCGCGAAGGCGGCATCGGCGCGATTGATTTCTATACCGAATGGAAAGCCGTCTACGTCGATTACTCGGACACGCTGCAGAAAGCGCAGATCGATCGCGGCGAGTAAGTATGGCAAGGGCCAGGGGCCAGCCCTGCATGGCGCCGGGCTGGCTGAGAGCTTATAGAGACTATTCTCTCATTGTCGACGTCCCCCGCCCGTTGTAGAGTTATGCCCTGGGCGTGGGGCCCCCAAAATGAAAAAAATACAACAGGTTCTGCGGCAAGCCGCTATGTGGTTGGGGTTCGCGGTTTTATTCATGGCGCTTGCCGCCCAAGCCGAGTCGCGCCCTATCCTCACTGCCCACGTGCCCGAAGCCGTCTCCAGCGGGGTCGCGCCTCTGGTTGGACAGCTTCCCGCGGATCGCCGTCTCAGCCTGGCCATCTCTTTGCCTTTGCGGAATGCCTCCCAACTCGACGATTTGCTGAACCAACTCTACGATCCGCGAAGTCCAAGCTTTCATCGCTATCTCAGCGTGTCCGAGTTCGCCGCTCGCTTCGCTCCCGCGCCGGCTGACTACGCGGCAGTGCGAAGCTTCGCGAAGGCCAACGGCCTCACCGTGACCGGTAGTGCCGACAATCGCATGGTACTGGATGTGGAAGGCCCCGCGTCCAGCATCGAGACGGCCTTCCACGTTACTCTCGGGGTGTACCAGCATCCCACCGAAAGCCGCACCTTCTACGCACCGGATCGCGAACCGACCGCCGATCTCCACGTGCCGCTGCTGCACATCTCGGGCCTGGACGATTTCTCGCTGCCCCGGGCCAAGAACCTCCGCTCTTCACAGCCGGGCGGCGCTGCCCGCGAGGCGAGCGGGTCCGGTCCGGAGGGGAGTTACATCGGCAGCGACCTGCGCGCCGCCTACTACGGATCCGGGCCTCTGCAAGGCCAAGGACAGACGATCGGATTGTTCGAATATGCGGGATACGAGCTTAGCGATGTCAAGAATTACTTTGCGGCGGTAAAACAACCCCTTGGCGTGAGCGTGCACGGCGAAGCCGTGAATGGCGCCAGGCTCAGTTGTCCCGCAGCCTCCTGCGACGACGCCGAACAGTCGCTGGATATCGAGACCGCCATCTCCATGGCTCCGGGCTTGGAGAAAATCATTGTGTATGTGGGCAACCTCAGCATTTCCATCTTCAATAAAATCGCCTCCGACGACACCGCCAAACAAATCAGCTGCTCCTGGGGATGGAACGACAACGAAAAAACTCTGGATCCGATTCTTAAGGAACTGTCGGCGCAGGGGCAAACCGTTTTCGTCGCCACCGGCGACAATGGCTCCGGCACTCCCGGCGACGTGGTGTGGCCAGCCGACGATCCCTACGTGGTGGCGGTTGGTGGCACCGATCTGATTACCGCCGGGCCGGGCGGGGCGTGGAAATCGGAGACTGGCTGGAGTGGCTCGGCGGGTTCGCCTTCCAAGAATAATGTTCCGATCCCCAGGTACCAGCAACTCGCGGGAGTCATCAACTCGCGAAATCACGGCTCGACTCAGCTGCGCAATTATCCCGATGTGGCGGCCGAGGCGAACACCAATCTGTTCAGCTGCTTCGACGGCTCCTGCTCCGAAGGCAACGGCGGCACCAGCTACGCCGCGCCGCAGTGGGCCGGAATCATGGCCATGGTCAATCAACAGTCAATCGCCAGCGGCGGAACTACGCTCGGCTTCATCAATCCCGCGCTCTACGCCATGGGCACGGGAACCGGCTACGACAGTGACTTTCACGACATCCTCAGCGGCAGCAATGGAGGATATAACGCCGTGCAGGGGTATGACCTGGTCACCGGGTGGGGAAGTCCCAACGGGACTGATTTTATCCAGGGCCTGCTGGCCGCGGCAGAATAAGCTTTAATGTTTTCTCTGCGTGCCGCATGCTTTCCGCATTTAGAATCTGTGGATGCCTAGCACGCAAGCCCGCGCGATTTCCGCCGCTCAACGCCTCGACCAGGTCCGTTACGCCATTCGCGATCTGGCCTGCGTAGGCGATGAAGTCACCGCCCAAGGCCACAAAGTTCTTCCGCTTAATGTGGGCGACCCCCTCAACTTCGATTTTCATACTCCGCCGCACATCGTTGAAGCCGCCTGCAAAGCCATGCGCGAGGGCAGGAACGGCTACGCGCCGTCCCCCGGAATTCCGGAGGCTCTGGAAGCCATTCGCAGTGAGGCCTCGCGCAAAGGCATCACCACCGTCCGCGATGTGTTCGTTACCGCCGGTGTGAGTGAGACGGTCGATCTCTGCATCTCCGCGCTGGTGAATCCGGGCGAGGATATTCTCACCCCCAAGCCCGACTATCCCCTGTACTCCGCTGTGCTGTGCAAGCTGGGAATCGCGCTCAATGCCTACGACTTGAACGAAGATGACGCCTGGCAGCCCGAACTCGCGGATATCGAAAGCAAGCTCACGCCGCGCACCCGGGCTCTCGTGCTGATCAATCCCAATAATCCCACGGGTTCCCTGTGCTCGCGGGAGGTGCTGGTGCGAATCGCCGAGATTGCGCGGCGGAATAACCTGGTTGTCTTCTCGGACGAGATCTACGACAAGCTCGTCATTCCCGAGGAAGACCACTCTAATGGAGATCAGGAAGACACGCCGCACCTCGCCTTCGCCGCAGTCGCGCCCGATGTGCCTTGCATCACCTTCGGTGGGATGTCGAAGAATTATCTGGTGCCGGGATGGCGGATCGGGTGGGGCATCGTGTCCGGTGATGCCGGGTCGGTGCAGCCTTATGTCGAGGGCATCCACCGGCTGCTGCGGGCGCGCTTGTGCGCCAATCATCCCGAACAGTATGCGATTAAGGCGGCGCTCGAGGGGCCACAGGACCATCTGATTGAAGTGCGGCGCAAGCTGCGCTCGCGCCGCGATCTTACGCAGCAGTGGTGCGAGGCCACTCCCCGCATAAGCTGTGTTGCCCCGCGCGGCGCATTCTATGCCTTCCCCCGCATTGAGGTTCCGGACGACGAAGCTTTCGTCAAGGATCTGATTCGCCAGAAGCATGTCATGGTAGTCCACGGTTCGGGGTTCGGGCAGAAGCCGGGCACGCAGCATTTCCGGATCGTCTTTTTGCCCGATGAGGCGACGCTGACCCGGGCTTATGCGGCGATTGCGGAATTTATCTCCGAGCGCTACTGAATCGGCTTCCTGCTTCCGGGCCATTGCGTTACTGTTCCGATGGGAACATAGTGCGTCTATGTTCCCATCGGAACATATTGTAGATGCCAAAATGTACGTACGGAAACGTAGTTATTAATCTCATAACTGTAATGGAGTGCGGGGGTTAGGATTAGGGCCGCGCAATTGGCACTCCTGGCTGCGGACTGCTGATCGACACCGACACTGAAAAGGAAAACCGCCAACCACAAAGGGGACAGAGGATCACGAAGGATCTGCTCTTTATGGGTTTCGTCCGTGTGAATTCGTGCCCTCAGTGGTCAAAGATTTTCGCACAGCACCACTACCGCGCAGTTTGCATAGAACGCAGGGTAGCCCCAAGGCAGGTTCATTCGGTGCATGGTAACGACGCAAGTCACCGTCGCAATGAACTTGCCGGGGACGCCCCCCCTACACGCCCTCCGGAAATGAGCGAAATACATCAAGACCAAGAGCAACGGACAGGAGTGTCCTTTCTACACAACAGTCCCTAGATGCCGATGTTGGCGGAGCGGAGGGCGCCTTTGTAGGACTCGAGCGCGTGGCTGTACTGCGTATGTGCGTCTTCTTCGCGAAAGTGGGCGGCGTCCCATTTTTCCCAGGCACGCATGGAGTGGTCGGGAGTGGCCAGGGCTTCTTCGTCGCGGATGGCCGCGACCCAGGCGTCAGTAGCCTGTTTGTAGGCGGAGCGGAGTTCGTCGAGGGTGGAAGGGCTCATGCAGAGAAGGTTAGTCTTGCGCGGGGGCAGGGTCAATCGGCGGACGGGTGGATTCATGGAAAATTAATAAAGTGGCCGCCCAAAGCCGCTGGCTTTCTTGCGGAGCTTTGCGGCGCGGCTAAGAGCCGCGCCCTCTGCCAGGGAAGGGATTGAAGTTTAAGATCAGCCCCGAATTCAAGACTAAGGTTAGGATCGAAATCAAGAGAAACACGGGCAGAAGTGCCCGTTCCACACGGTTATTTCAGCCTGGCGTATTCCGAACTGGCTTGTTGAAGGATGGGAAGATCCTGGTCAGCATTTTTCCAGAGGGCGAGGAAATCCTGGTATGCGATTTTCGATCTGGCGATGTCGTTCGAGATTGCATAAGCGCGGGCCATGCCAAGATGGGCAAGAGAAGCGATGGGCTCGTTGCTGACGACGCCGGGGTGGTCGAGAATCTTTTGAAATTCGGCGGCGGCGGCGAGACCCTGCTGGGATGCGAGGTACGCCTGGCCGCGCAGGTAGACGAGGTAGAGGGCGAAGGTTACGGTTTGCGCCGGGGAGCCAAGTTCATAGGACGCGGCGGGGACGAGGGCCTCAATTGCCCTGGTAGCGTCGGCTTTGCTTGCATCGGCCCTGGTTGCTCCGCCCGACTTGAGCGCGCTGGCGGCGCGGATGGTGGGCAAGTAGTTGAACTGGACGATGGTGTCTTCAGGAAAGCGGGAGGAGAGATCGGCGGCGAGGCGCGCGGCTTGCGGGGCTTCTCCAGCCAGGGCGAGGGCGGTGGCGGAGACGGCTTCGACATCTTTGCCGTTGGAAAGGCTGAGGGCGGAGCGGGCATCGTCCTGGGCGCGGGTGGAGTTGCCGGCCAGAGCTTCGCGCAGAGCGGACTCGGCATGGTAGCCGGCGGCGGTTTCTTTCTCGTCGGCGCGCAGGGCGGAGTCGGCGGCGCGGCGGGTCAGCTCCCGGGCCTCCACAAACTTTCCACCATAGGCTGAGGTATCGGATTCGTTGTAAAGCATGGCATCTTCGAGTCCGGGCTTGCCCATGAGCGAGGCCGACTCGCGCACCATGCCGGCTTCGTCGTGTTGCAGGAAGTCGACGGTGTATAGGTTGATGTGGTTGAGGGGGTTGTCCAGATTGCGGGCCTGGGCTTCCTGCGCGGTGGCGCGGGCTTCATCCAGGCGATTGACGAAGATGTAGGAGATGAGCAGGTTGGCATAGGAGATGCCGCGATCCGGAGCGAGCTTCATCGACTGCAGGGCGGCGGCCAGGGCTTTCTCGTAATCTCCGAGATTGCTGTCGATGCTGTTGAGGTTGCCCGGCGGGCTGGGATCGTGGGGGTAGGTCTGGGCCCAGAGCTCGTAAGCTTTGCGGGCGGCATCGAGGTTGCCGGTAACGAAGAACTCATAGTGGGATACGATGAAGAACTTTTCCCGCTCGCTCACCCGCTCACGCAGTTCGTAGGCTTTGCGGATACTTTCAGCGGCGCGGGCGAGTTCTCCAATGTTGGTGTAGTTGGTGCCCAGTTCGGCGTAGGCCATGGCGAAGTTGGGATCGAGGCTGATGGCCCGCTGCAGCAGAGGGATGGCAGCGGCATAATCGTTGCGCACGATGTGAGCCTGATATCCCAGCGAGTAAGCCTGCAGAGCCTCGAGGGAGGGCGTGGTTACGTTCTCCGCCGGGGTGTCGTACTTTTGCACCGAGGCGAGGGATTCTCCGAGCTTCTCGCGCAGTTTGCCGGCGGCGCTGGACAGGGCGTTGAGCACCTGTTCTTTACTGTTGGCGGTGGCTTGCTGGCTGGCCAGTCGATCGCCGTTGCGGCAGTTGACCGCCTTAAGTCCGAGCACATACTGGCTGCCGAGGGAAGCGATGGAGCCTTCGATGACGGCGGCGCTCGCCGTGCGTTGGCAGACTTCGCGGGCGAGTTCGTGAGTCAGGCGCGCGTCTTTGGGCTGCGACATTAAGGTCAGGGTCTGGGCGATGCGGTCATCGGAGAGGAGATTGAGAAAGGGCGATTGATCGAGCTGTGAGGAGAGGCCCTGGCGAAGGGTACCGTCGAAGACGGGATCGCCGGTGGTATTGGTGAATTCGGCCAGAACCACGCTATCCTTCTCAGTAAGATGCGCGGGGGAATGAAAATGCAGCAAGAAGAAGACACCCCCGGCGATGACTAAGGCAGCCGCGGCCAGCGTCCAAAGAATCTTTTTATTTGCATCCGTGGAAGGAATGGCGGGCGAAGCTGAGGCCGAGCCGGTGGCATCGGGCAGAGCCACGGCAGCGGCAGCGGGCGTGGCGGAGGGCCGGCTGGGAGCAGTTACCGCGCTGGCGAAGGCGGAGTCCGCGGATGCGGCCACGGATCCCGATCCCGAGCCGCTCTGCACCCCGCGGCGCGACTCGGATTCACGCTTCAGGCGCTTCAGGTCGGCGCGAATCTCAGCCGCGCTCTGGTAGCGCAGTTCGCGATCTTTTTCCAGCGCCTTGCCGATGATGTGTTCGAGTTGAGACGGCAGTTCGGGATTGAGGCGCACGGCGGGCAGGGGATCGTGTTCCAGTATCGCGTTGAAGATCACCGCCGAGGTGTCGCCGCGGAAGGGCAAAGCGCCGGTCGTCATCTCATAGAGAACGGCGCCGAAGGAGAATAGATCAGTGCGGGGATCGAGTTCCTTGCCGCGGGCCTGCTCCGGCGACATGTAAGCGACGGTTCCCATGGCGGAGCCGGGCTTAGTGAGGTGCTCGTCGTCCATGGTGGCCGATTGCGTGTGATTCGGCCCGCTGCCCGGGGCGGTTACGGCGATCACCTTGGCCAGCCCGAAGTCAAGGATTTTGGCATGGCCGCGTTTGGTGACGAAAATGTTGGCCGGCTTGATGTCGCGGTGAATGATGCCCTGCGAGTGCGCGGCATCCAGAGCATCGGCGATTTCGATGCCCAGGGCGAGGGTGGTTTCCAGGTCGAGCGGGCGGCCGGCGATGCGGTGCTTCAGAGTGAGCCCGTCGAGATACTCCATGACCATGAAAGAGACGATCTGTGCCCCGGCGGCCTTTTGCAGGCCGATCTTTTCCCGGCCGATCTCTTCTTGGTCGATCTTGTCCTCGCAGATCCCGCCTTCGCCGATTTCGTAGATCACGCAAATGTTGGGATGGCTGAGCGCGGAGGCGGCCTGCGCTTCGCGCTGAAAGCGGGCCAAAGCATGCGGATCGCGCGCCAGGGCGTCCGGCAGGAACTTCATGGCGACGAAGCGATGCAGGGTGAGGTCTTCGGCTTTGTAGACCACTCCCATACCGCCGCCGCCGAGTTTCTCGACGATACGGTAGTGCGAGATGAGCTGGCCGATCATGAGCGAGCGCTTATCCCTGTCGCGCGATCATAGGAGGGCTGGCGGAGACAAGTCAACCGACGGCGTGAGACGAGGGTAGGCCCGATGCCGGATCGGAGGAAATCACTTGTCTGCGCAGACGCTCGGTGAGGAAATCTTAATTTTCAGCGATCCTGGCCAAAAGCCGTGACGATTTAATCTGTAATCCCACTCAACTCCAAAACGTGGCTGCTCGCCATCAGTTTGGTCGCTTAAGACCCGGAATAATTTCGCTGCCTTTCGAAGAACATTGGGAGAGAGCATGCCCATGGTCGAACTGCCTCCCGACGACATGAAGGCACTGATCGCTCATCTGGAAAGCTTGCGATAACCCTGATAGCAGTGGCCGCGCGCGATTGTGATCTGGCGCCTCCATCTACTGTCCAATTCACTGTCCAATGGTTTCTTTCCCCGCTGAATTGTGATCGAACTCTTCCCCCATCCAGCGCTCGAGGGCGGCGATGTTCTGCGGGCGGCCGAGGAAATTCTTAACCAGATCGTTGGCTGACATGGAACCACCGGGTTCGAGGACGACACGGCGGTAGCGCATGGGAGCGTCGCCCGCCAGCAGATTCTGATGATCGAATTGCAGGAAGAAATCTTCGGCGATGACTTTGCTCCAGAGATAAGTGTAGTAGGCCGAGGAATACCCACCCAGGTGGCCAAACGATGCCCAGGAGTGTGTATCCGGCAAAGGCTGGAAGAGGGTGTAGCGGCGAACATCGCCGTCCATAACGGCGTCCAGGTTTACGTTTTCCGGTTGGGTCTTGTAGATGTCATAGGAAACCGCGCTGAAGGAATTCTGGCGTCCCACCCAGCCGCCGCGTCCGAAAGCGGAGGCCCGGTTCATGCGCGCGACCAGTTCGGCCGGGATGGGCTCGCCGGTTTTGTAATGGCGGGCGAATTTGGCCAGCACCTGTGGGCTGCGAATCCATTCTTCCAGCATCTGTGAGGGCGCCTCCACGAAATCGGATTCCATGGAGATGCCAGTGATGCCCGCCCACTGTTGCTGGCCGCCGAGGATGTGATGCATCAAGTGGCCGAACTCGTGGAAGAACGTGCTCACGTCACCGTAGTCCATCAGGCCGGGATCGGTGTCCGTGGGCGCGGGGAAGTTGCACACCAGTATCGCTTCCGGCAACTGCTTGCCGCGGATGCCGTCGAGGATCGGCGCCATTTCGGCGTGGCTGTACTTGCCCGGCCGGGGATGCATGTCGAGGTAGAAGCGGCCAATGGGTTTGCCATGGTCGATGACCATGTAGGTCTCAACCGAGGGATCCCACGCGGGAACGTTTGCTTCGCGCTCGAAGGAGACGTGAAAAAGATCGGCTGCGGTATCCAGAATCCCTTGCTTCACTTCGTTGAATGGAAAGTACGGACGGACGGATTGAGAATCGAAATCGTATTTGCTACGGCGAACCTGTTCGGAAAGGTAGCCGGATTCGTAGTTGAAAATTTCCTTGGCGTTGGGGTCGGTCTTTCTTTTTTCCGCCAGTAACATCTCGAACTCGCGCTCGGATAGAGCACGAGAAGCTTCATCCACCTGCTGGATGAAGTCGCCGATGTTGTGGCCTTTGGCTACCATTTTGTCGGCCGCGTTATAGTCGGCCCAGGAGGGGTACCCGATGAGCGTGGCGATTTCGTAGCGCGTCTTCATCAGGCTGGTAAGGACTTCCTTGTTCTTCGGATAGGCGCGAGTGCCGAAGGCGACGGCCATGCGGCGCCGCAGGGCATCGCTCTTCGCAAAGGTGAGGACGGGGAAGGCGTCAGGATAGTCGGTGGTGAGATGGACTTTCCCGCTCGCGTCAGGCTTATGGCGGTCGATGTAATCCTGGGGCAGGCCATCCAGTTCGGAGGGATCGGCTTCAATGGTGAGCTTGCCATCGGAAATATTCCGGTCGAACATGGACTGCTCTTCGGTCGCCTGATCGCTCAACTTTTTGAGGCGGGCGCGGGTGGCATCGTCTTTATCGACCCCGGCCAGGCGGAATTCGAGCAGTTGACGTTTCACGTAATAGCTGGTGGCGGCATCGGCTTTGGAGAGATCGATGGCGGCGATTGCGTTGTAAACGTCGTGATTGAGGGCGATGACGGTCTGCGCGGCCGTGGCCCTGGTGAGCATGGCGGTGGCGTGGTCGCGGAAGGCGGCGTCGGGATGGATCTGCTCCATGAGGCCGGCGAAATATCCGGCAGAATTATTTTGCCGTGCAGCTTCGTCGAAAGGGACAAGCGTGTTTTCGATGGTGCGCGGCCCTTTTACGGCGAGGAGATCGTCGATGGCCTTGCGGCCGGCGGCGAGGCGGTCGTTTTCGATCTTCTCGAAGGCGGCAATGTCGGGCTTGCTGGCCCAGATGGTGGGCTGGGAGATCGTGACTCTTTGGGCTGAGAGGACGGCTGTCAGAATCATGGGAAAGCAGAGAAGGACAGTGAAGCGGAGAGCGAACATCATGGAAAAGACCTCGTGATCCATTTGGATGCGGCTGTTTAAGCGAATTTTCTGAAGCCGATTGGTCGGGCGAATCGGGCGTAGCTAAATTGTTGATGAGAGTTGAGGGGATGTCAAGCGGAGGGCCCGATAGTCGCGCAGTTTTAAATTTATTGGGACCAAAGGCGCCGGTCATCTGAAGGTAGCCGTTTTTCAGTCGGGTCACGTGGCTGGAGTCCGCCGCCTTCGGGAAGATGGCGCAGAGACGACGGCCGCATAGTAGAAGCAATTCAAACTGAGCCGCTACCACTCGGCCCTCAGGGAAGATCAAGGTCTTCACCACAGAGGGCACAGGGGGAGCCTCACACGGGAAACTCAGCTCCACTTCTTCAACTCCGGCCAAAGATCCGCCAGCCTGCCGAACTTCGGCCCGCGGCAGATGTAGACGCTGATTTCTTTTTCCAGCGCCCAGGGATTGTCCGCTGAAGTGCCGATGTATTCGACGTGATCGAACAATTGTTCGAGGCGGTCGCGCCGGTCACCGAGGACGATCAGGCAGTTGCCGGAGTAGCCTTGCGGTCCCCAGAGAAAAAAAGTCTGGTGGCCGCTGAGTGCGCGCGGCAAACCGTAATTGCGGCCGAAGAAGTCGATGGCGCCGGCCTGGCCGTAGTCCTGGGCGAACATGCCGCAATTTTTCCCCGTACGCTCCTCCGGTGTGAGCCGATTCCAGGCGACGGCGGCTTCGTCGACCATCTCCCGCCAGCCGAATTGATCGGCATACCACTGCGGCAGGGCGGCACGGGCGTGATCTTTCTCCATGACTGGCAGCTTTATGGGCAGCGTCCTGGCGTATTCCAAGAAATGAGCGGGCGAGAGAATGGGAACAGTCACGGGCGCGAGGTGGGCTCCGCTGGCGAGGAGAATGGCGACGATCACCGGCTTCAGCCACGCACGGCGCGGCTTGGATTCTTCTCCGGCCAGAAATTTCCTGCCGTCAATTGCCGAATCGAGGATGACCGCTCCCGCGGCCAGCAGCATGGGATACACCGGGGAGAGGTAGTAATTCTTGCCGTGAAGAACAAAGAAGACGGTGAAGCAGACCAGATAAGTCCAGCCGAGGAAGCGGTAAGGCTTGAGGCGGGCCGAGAAGAGCAGGGCGAATGATCCGGTGAGCCAGATGGGCGCGGTGATGGGGCCGATCAGGAAAGTCTGCTGTAAAAAATATTCGGGGAAGGGAAGAATTACATCGCGGCCATTGGCGCGGATGTTGTGCATAAGCTCGAGGAAAGGCCAGTGGTAGTGGATATTCCAGAGAAGATTGGGCAGGAAGATGAGGAAGGCAGCGACGCCGCCGAGCCAGATCCACGGATCCCGGAAAACTCTTCGCTGGGCGGTGAGCAGAAGTCCGAGGACGATTCCTAAGCCGAAGAGCGCAATGGAATATTTCTCCTCCAGGCCAATGCCGGCGATCACGCCAAACCACAGCCAGTAGCGGGGTTGAGAACGCTTGATGGCGAGGATGGCGAAATAGGCGCAGCCCATCCAGAGGTTGGGTTCCAGGCAGTTGGTGCCGAGCAGGCTGGCATCGGAGAGATATTGCGGGGCGATGATGATGGTGATGGCACTAAGCAGGAGGGCAAAGCGGCGTCCGCCGAACTCGCGGGCGAGGACGGCGGCTTGGACGACCAGCAGCGACGAGGCCAGCGCCGGAATGAAGCGCACGCTGCGCAGCGAATCCCCCAGCACGGCCCGGCAAATGTGAATGAGAAAGGGGATGAGCGGGGGCTGGTCGACGTATCCCCAGGCCAGGTGATCGCCGCAGGACATGTAATCGAATTCGTCGCGAAAGTAGTCGTAGCGGTTGTTGAAATAGATGTGGAAGAGAAGTTTGGCGACGGCCAGCAGCCAGATCAGGGCTATGCCGGAGGCTAGCTGCGATTGCCGGAGGCGGTCGTGCGCGGAGGCGTTCTGGTCCATGCGGGAGTATACGTGAAGGTGGCGGGGATGGTTCGGGCCTTCAAATGCCGGGAGAGAGGGGACGGCCAGGCGCCTCGGCTTTCACTGCCCATCCGGAGATCGGATGTCCTGCGCTTGACGAATCAACGTAAAAATCGAGGTCCGTAGTTCCCACAATTCCGCACAAAAACGCGGAAGAGTGGGGCTGCCTCATTTCTGGCGAATGCCATCGATGGTCCAGCTTTCCTACACTACTGTTTCAATGGCAACATCCATTGTGGCCACGCACGAACGTAACGTTCCCTATTGATTACCCATTCTTCGCGCTAATGGGCTTGTGGTAACGTGGGAATTACCGCATATTCAGAAGGTTTGAATAAGGTTTTTTGGTTCACTTGTCTTCGCAGACTCGCAAACCGGGTGTCCACATTGCGTGGAAAACGGTCACGTATCGCAGTGTAGCGCTGATGATTCTGGCTGGGGCCTCGTTGTGCCTGGCGGCGATGCGGCTGGCGTTTCCGCAGTTCACCGAGAGCGGCATCAAGGCGGCCGACGGAGTGGCCAACCGCTTGCTGGAGCGTGTGGCGGGGATGGCGCCGGCCGCGACCGGAGGAATGTCCACCGCGCAGCAGGCGCATTTCACCGCGCTCGACGGCACGGTACGGGTCAAGAAGGGCAGCAGCAGCAGTTGGCTGCCGGCGGATTACAACGTCCCGCTGGATAAAGGCGATGTGGTGCAGACCGCTTCGGAAGGCATGGCGAAGGTAGTGTTTAACGATGGTACCAGCTACACCGTCAAACAGGATTCGCTGATCGTGATTCAGGAAAATTCCGCCAACGACCAGCAGCAGACCAACGTGGCGGTGGCGGTGAGCACCGGGACGGTGGATCTTTCGACCGCCACCTATTCCCAGGGGTCGAAGTCGCAGGTGATCGTGGATGGGGCAACGGCCTCGCTGGCTCCGCAATCGGCGGCGCAGGTGCACAATGACCCCAAGAGCGACCAGCACGAGATCATGATGAAAAAGGGCGCGGGCGAAGTGACCCGCAACGGAGAGACGGTGCAATTGGCGAACTGGGAGAAGGTAAGTTTTCGGCAGGCCGAACCCCACATGGAGAAGGCCAAGGGAATCGGGCCGCCAACCCCCATCTCTCCCGCCAACATGGCGCCCATCTTTACCCTGGGCGAGAGCACCAAGGACGTGGAGTTTTCCTGGACGGCGATGCCCAACGTCACCGGGTACCGGCTTCGCATATCGAGAAATCCCTACTTTTCTTCTACACTGGTGGATAAGAGAGTGAACGCGGCGGACGTGACCGTGACCAACCTGGGGGAAGGCGCTTACTACTGGGAGGTCCAGTCCTGCGATGCGGCGGGAAAAGAGTCGGTGGAAAGCGAGAAGAACCGTTTCACCATCATTTCCCGGGGCCGGCAGGCGGAAGCCATCGAACTGGATCTGGATCCGTTTATCCAACACGGACATGTCATCGAAGTGACCGGCAAAACTCTGGTGGGTGCGCGGGTCATGGTGAACGGTCGGGAGGTGCCGATGGTGACCACCGACGGCAGCTTCCATTACTTCACGCCGCCTCTGGCCACCGGCGAGGCGGTCATTACCGTGACCGCGCAAACCTCCGAAGGCGGAGTGAAGACCGAGCAGAAGAAGATCATTATTCAGTAAGCCCGATTCAGAAAGCCGAATTCGGCCCGACGATTCGGTGGTTCGCGCAACGCTCGTGGCAGCTCCCGCTCGGTTCGATGAGCGGGTTTGAAGGGGTACCGGGTTCGCCCGGCAAATTGCGACATCGAATCGGCGAGAGCGAGATCAGCAAGAGCGAGATCAGCAAGAGCGAGAGAAGATTCCGTCATGTCAAGCAACGGCTTTCATTCATCACGTTCCCATAACCTCAGGTCCTTATTCAGCCTGTTCTCGAGCGATCTGGCGATCGACCTGGGAACGGCCAACACCCTGGTGTATGCCCGCGGCAAAGGCATCGTGGTCAACGAGCCTTCGATTGTCGCCATCAACAAGAACACCGGCGAAGTCGAGGCGGTGGGCAAAGAGGCGAAGGAAATGCTCGGCCGCACTCCGGGCAACATCGTCGCCATCAAGCCCATGAAGGATGGCGTGATCGCCGACTTCAAGGTGACCGAGAAGATGCTGAATTACTTCATTCAGAAAGCCCACAACCGCAAGATGCTGGTGCATCCCCGCATCGTGATTGGCGTGCCTTCAGAAATCACTCAGGTGGAAAAGCGCGCCGTCATGGACTCGGCCTACCGCGCCAAGGCCAGCGAGGTCCATCTGGTGGAGCAGGCCATGGTCGCGGCCATCGGCGCCGGCCTTCCCATCACCGAACCCAGCGGCAACATGGTGGTCGACATTGGCGGCGGCACCACCGACATCGCGGTGATTTCCCTCAGCGGCATCGTGTACTCCCGCTCGGTGCGCATGGCCGGCAATCAGATGGATGAGGCCATCATGAATTACCTCAAGCGAAAATATAATCTTCTCATCGGCGAGCGCACCGGGGAGCAGATCAAAATGGAAATCGGATCGGCGCACCAGCTCGATAAGCCGATGACCATGGAGATTAAGGGGCGTAACCTGATCGAAGGCGTGCCCAAAACCATCACCGTGGACGACGGTGAAATTCGCGAGGCCTTGAGCGAGTGCGTTTCCACCATCATGAATGCCATTCGCGTCGCCTTGGAGCGCACCCCGCCCGAGCTCTCCGCCGACATCAGCGACCGCGGCATCGTTTTGACCGGCGGTGGTGCGCTGCTCAAGAATCTGGATAAACGCATTCGGGAGGAAACCGGCCTGCCGGTTTCCATTGCCGACGATCCCCTGTGCAGCGTGGTGCTGGGCACGGGCAAAATGCTCAGCGACTTCAAGCTGCTGCGCAAGATTTCGATTGAATAGCTTTCAGCCGTCATGGATTTCCTACTCGGCCGTTACCGCAACCTGACCATTCTGGTGGGAGTCCTGTTCCTGCAGGTGCTCGGTCTCGCCGTTCAGGTGAAGCGCAATCCCGATGCGGACGATACCCGGCTGATCCGCATCTGGGCGGTTGACGCTGTCACTCCCTTCGAAAAAATACTGGTGGGAATGCAGAATGGCGGGCGCAATCTGTGGCACGACTACTTCTTTCTGCGCGGGGTGCGGGCGGAGAACCGCGAACTGAAACAGCAGATTGAGGACATGCGGTTGCAACAGGTACGGCTGAGCGAGGATGCCGAGCAGGCGCATCGCTTGCAGCAACTGCTGGCCTTCAGCGAGCAAGTGATTGCCAGGACCGTGGCCGCCCAGGTGATCGGATCGAGCGCCAGCGATCTTTCGCGTTCCATTTACATCGACAAAGGTTCCAACGACAAAATCGCGCCGGACATGGCCGTCATTACGGCGGGCGGCATCGTGGGCAAAGTCTTGCGCGTCTATCCTTCCACTTCCCTGATTTTGATGATCAATGACCAGAGCAGCGGCGTCGGTGCGATGCTCGACAAGTCCCGTCTGCAGGGCGTGGTCCGCGGCACGCCCGATGGAGAGGTGATTCTGGAGCGGGTGATGAGCGATGAGCAGGTCACGCCCGGTGAAAAAGTGGTGAGCAGCGGCGGCGACCAGGTTTTTCCCAAGGGTCTCCCCATCGGGACGGTGACCGAAGTGGCGCCGGGACGCGAGATGTTTCTCAACATCCACGTCAAACCGGCCGCCGAGTTGAGCCGCCTGGAAGAGGTGCTGGTGATTACGGAGAAACAGGAGCGGGGAACGGTCGCCGAAAGCGGAACCCGGGTGCGGGCGGCGGATGTTCTGGCGGAGCGCCTGCCCTCGGTGCCGGATAAGCCCGCAACCCCTGCGGACGCTGCCCCCGCCCCTCCCAACCCAAGTCCTGTCCCTGCCGCTCGGACCGTATCTTCTCCATCAACTCCGGGCGCTTCGCCGCTTCCGGCCAGCCCGCCCGCCAAGAAAGCGGCTTCCACCGGGCCCTCTGCTCTCCCCTCGCCTTCGAACTCCAACGGCGGGGCCAGCCTTGCCACCTCGTCCAAAGCCAAAAAACTTGCCCTTACGCAGTCCCCTTCGCAGCCTCCTGCGTCGGACGATAATCCCCACTAGCGTGCCCATTACTTATACATCGGGCGAGCAGATCGAGGTCTACCGGTTCAGTATGCCGGTGACCATCGGCGTGCCGCTGCTGGCGCTGTTCTTGCAGGCATTTCTAGCCTGGCGGATTCCCTTGTTTTCCTACGTCGATTTGCCCTTGCTGGTCACCATTTTTTTTGCCATGGCGCGGCGCAACCCGGTCGCCGGCTTGTTGACTGGAGGGGCCATTGGGCTGGTGCAGGATATGTTGGGGCCTTATCCCATCGGCATCTACGGCATCGCCAAGACCGTCGTCGGTTTTGGCGCATCGTCGTTCGGCGCCAAGCTGGATGCGGAAAACGCGGGAGTACGCATGCTGGTGACGCTGGGATTTTATCTCCTGCACGCCACCGTCTATTTCTGCGTGGCCCGTTACATGGTGAACCTGACGTTGCATTGGAGCTGGGGCCGGGGACTTCTCGCGGGCCTGGTCAATGCCTTTCTGGGCGTGGGACTTTACCACTTACTGGATAAACTAAAGGAGCGGACGTAAGTGTGGGTTGGGTTTCGGCGTAGCGAAATCCTGAGATACGAGAAACTGCTGTCGGCACGCGGGGGCTGTCTTCGCCGCAAGCCGCAGCCCGCATGATGACTTTCGTGCGAAGAACCGTTTCCCCGCTCCGATGGACGGCTTACAATGTAAATACTCCCTGGAAAGGATAAAGCAGCTAAGGTTTCTGGTTTCGGATTTGTTTTAGCCGAAGCCCCACAGCCGAAGCCCGAAGCCCGATGTTTGGTCGCGATGAAAAAGTATCGCCGCTCCGCCTGACGGCGGCGCAATATGCCATCCTGGCCATCTTCCTGGTGTTGGCATACGGACTGTGGCGTCTGCAGGTGATGCAGAGCGGCCTGTACTCCTCCCTCGCCGAGAAAAATCGCATCCGCAATGTGCCCATCCTTGCCCCCCGCGGAAAAATCCTCGACCGCGAAGGCCGCATCATCGTCGATAACTACCCCTCGTTCTCCGCGCTGCTTTTGCGCGATTCTGCCCGCGACCTGAATGCCGATGCCGATCTCATTGGCCAGGGCCTGCATCTCGATCCCGCCGAAGTGCGGGCGCGCATTCGTCACTTCGCCTCCATGCCGCAGTATCAGCCCATTTTCCTGAAAGAAGACATCACCCCCGACGAACTGGCCTTCATCGACGCCCATCGCAATGAGCTGCCCGAGCTGGATACGATCATGGCCCACCGCCGGCTGTATCCCAAGAATGGATTCATGGCGCACCTCATCGGCTACGTCGGCGAGGTCACCGAAGACATGTTGAACCAGCCCCAGTTCGAGCTCTACAGCTCCGGAGATGTGGTGGGCGTTTCCGGCGTGGAGCGGCAATACAACAATGCCCTGATGGGGACGAACGGAGCGCGGCGCGCCCTGGTGAACAGCCACGGCCGCGAGGTCGGCTTGCTGGGAGAGACCGAAGCGGTTCCCGGCAAGCAGCTCAAACTCACCATCGACATCGATTTGCAGATTGCAGCCGAGGAAGCGCTGGATGGCAAGAACGGCGCCATCGTGGCCATGGACCCGCACAACGGAGAAATCCTGGCCATGGTAAGCCGGCCGACCTTCGATCCCAACGATTTTGCCGTGCACGTCTCCCGCGATCAATGGAACAAACTGGTCACCGACCCGGACAAGCCCCTGCTCAACAAGGCGATTCAGGCGCAACTGGCGCCCGGCTCGACCTTCAAAATCATCATGTCGGTGGCGGGCTGGCAGGAAAATATCGCCCAGGATCTGCATGTGAACTGCACCGGCGGCGCGGAATTCTTCGGGCGCCGTTTTGGCTGCTGGGTCAAGGGCGGCCACGGCCCGGTCTCGCTGGAGAAGGCCATCTACCAGTCCTGCGACGTTTTCTTTTATACCCTCGCGGAAAAGCTGGGGATCGAGCGCATCGCCAAATATGCCACCGCCTTTGGCCTGGGCCAGAAAACCGGCATCGACCTGCCCAACGAAGTCAGCGGCGTCATGCCTTCGGAAGAGTGGAAGATCAAGAACTTCAA
>Ga0181534_10000668_pt1 | contig 23916 bp, 25 predicted proteins | sample PEATcosm2014_Bin_37_FD_119758 | JGI IMG/M metagenome (GOLD analysis project Ga0181534, IMG submission 119758) | Peatland microbial communities from MTU Mesocosm Facility, Houghton, MI, USA - PEATcosm2014_Bin17_10_metaG | ecosystem: Environmental > Terrestrial > Soil > Wetlands > Peat | place...
GCAACGGGGTATCGCCGCGCGCGTCGATCACCGCGGGCTTCGAGCGTGCCTTCTCGGCGATCTGGGATTCCAACATCACGGCGCTGATCGCCGGATTGGTGCTGTGGCTGTTCGGTGCCGGTGCGGTGCGCGGCTTCGCCGTCGTGCTGGTGCTCGGCATCGGCACCTCGATGTTCACATCGCTGATGGGCAGCCGCGCATTGGTCCAAGTCATTTACGGTGGTAAGCGCAAGGTCGACCGGCTGTCGATCTGACAGCCGACGGTTCGATCCAAAGGTCAAAGTCCATGGAATTTTTTCACAAGGTCACGCGCTTCCCCTTCATGCACACCCGCAAGGTGTGGTACGGGCTGTCGGCGCTGCTGATCGTCGCCTCGTTCGCCCTGCTGGCGGTGCGCGGGCTCAACCTCGGGGTCGATTTCACCGGCGGCGTGGTGGTCGAGACGAACTTCCCGCAGGCCCCGAACATCGAGCAGCTGCGCGACGCGCTGGCGCGCGCCGGCGTGGCCGCCACGCAGGTGCAGGCGTTCGGCAGCTCGCGCGACATCCTGGTGCGCCTGCCGCCCGATCCGAATGTCAAAGGCGAGCAGATCGGCGCACGGATCATGGAGGTCTTCAAGTCCGTGGATGGCGGCGTGCGGCTGCAGCGCACCGAGGTGGTCGGGCCGCAGGTGGGGCAGGAATTGTTCGTCAAGGGCGCCTGGGCGCTGGTGGCGACGCTGGTGCTCATCCTGATTTACGTGCTGCTGCGATTCACGCCCAAGCTCGCGCTCGGCGCCATTTTCGCCGTGCTGCACGATCCGATCTGCGTGGTCGGTTTCTTCGCGCTCACCCAGATGACCTTCGATCTCACGGCGATCTCGGCGATCCTCGCGGTGATCGGCTATTCGCTCAACGACACGGTGATCGTCTTCGACCGCGTGCGTGAACGGGCGCGCACCGCGCGCAAGCTACCCATCGCGCAGGTGATCGACGAGTCGATCAACCAGACGCTGTCGCGAACCTTGATGACCAAGCTGGTGACCCTGCTGGTGGTGGTGGCGCTGTTGATCTTCGGCGGCGAAACCCTGCACGGCTTCTCGGCGGCCCTGGTGATCGGCATCCTGGCGGGCACTTATTCGTCGATTTACATCTCCTCCGCGCTCGCGTTGGATCTTGGGCTGCGCACCGAGGATCTGCTCGAGCGCAAGCACACCAAGCCCGAAGAGGTCGACGGTCTGCCCTGAAGGCCGGGCGTGCGGCCGTTCGAGGCGGGCATTTGCCTTGAGGTCGAACGCGCAATAGAGTGGATTCGATGGAACTGCTCTTAGATCCACAGGGCTGGCTGTCATTCCTCACGCTGGCGCTGCTCGAAGTCGTGCTCGGCATCGACAACATCATTTTTCTCTCCGTCCTGGTCGACCGATTACCCCCGGGTCAACGGCGCAGCGCCCGGCTGCTGGGTCTCGGGTTTGCGATGCTCACGCGCATCGCGCTGCTGTTCTCGGTGATCTGGCTCACGACCATGCGGCAACCGCTGTTCGCGCCGTTCGGCGCCGAGGTTTCGGTCCGCGACCTGATCCTGTTCGCCGGTGGGGCCTTCCTGGTGGTCAAATGCGCGGGTGAGATCCGCGACATGATGCGCTCCCGGGCTGCGGGGCGTGACGGCGGCACGCGGCGCGGATTCTGGATGATCATCCTGCAGATCGGCATCATCGACATCGTGTTTTCGATCGATTCGGTGTTCACGGCGATCGGTCTCGCCACCCGCATCGAGGTCATGATCGCGGCGATCGTCGTGTCGGTGGCGGTCATGATGCGGGTCTCGGGCGCGCTCAGCGGCTTCATCGACCGCTACCCGAGCATCAAGGTGCTCGCGCTGGCGGTGCTCGTACTGGTGGGAGTCTCGTTGATCGGCGACGCCCTGCATCTGGCAATTCCACGCGGGTATTTGTACTTCGCCATGGCGTTCTCGGCGGCGGTGGAGGGGATCAACATACGCTTGCGACGCCGGTCGTAAAGTGTAGAGTGCCGGTACCACAGGCCAAACGTTCGGTACCCATATAATGAATATCAAAGGGATGCTCGCCACCAAGCCGATTGCCGCCTATCAAAAGGAGGCATCCGACAAGAGCCTGGTTCGCGCCCTCGGCATCCCCTCGCTGATCGCCTTCGGCATCGGCGGCATCATCGGCACCGGCATCTTCGTGCTCACCGGGGTGGCCGCGGCCCAGCACGCCGGTCCCGCCATCGTGATCTCCTTCGTGATCGCCGGCATCGGCTGCATGTTTGCCGGTCTGTGCTACTCCGAGTTCGCCGCCATGGTGCCGGTCGCCGGCAGCGCCTATGCCTACAGTTATGCGACGCTCGGCGAATTCGTCGCCTGGTTCGTCGGCTGGAATTTGATTCTCGAATACATGGTGGCGTGCTCGACCGTGGCGGTCGGCTGGAGCCGGTACTTCATCAAGCTGCTCGATCACTACGGCATCAATTTCATTCCGAACTGGCTGAGTTCCGCCCCGTTCGAGGCGGCGGATGTCGGCTATCAGGTGCATCAAACCGGCGCGTTCCTCAATCTGCCGGCGATCGCCATCATCGCGGGGGCCACGGCGCTCTGCTACAAGGGCATCAAGGAATCCGCGGTGGTCAACACCATCATCGTCGCGATCAAGGTCAGCATCGTCATCGCGGTGATCGGATTCGGCGCGATGTACGTCGACAGCGCCCACTGGGTGCCCTACATTCCGCCGAACACCGGCACCTTCGGGGAGTTTGGCTGGAGCGGCATCCTGCAGGCCTCGGCCATCATTTTCTTCGCCTACATCGGCTTCGACGGCGTGTCGACCGTCGCGCAGGAAGCGAAGGATCCGCAGCGCGGCATGCCGATCGGCATGCTCGGCAGCCTCGCGATCTGCACGGTGCTCTACATCCTGATGGCGAGCGTGATGACGGGCCTCGTGCCCTTCAAGCAGCTCGATGACGCGGCACCGGTGGCGGTCGCGCTCGAATCGCATCCGCAGCTGTTCTGGCTGTCGAGCTGGGTGATCTGGGGCGCATTGTTCGGACTGACCTCGGTGATCATCACCATGATCATCCCGCAGGCACGCATCTGGCTCACCATGTCGCATGATGGCCTGCTGCCGAAGTTCTTCGGCGCCGTTCATCCGAAATTCCGCACGCCGCATGTCGCCACCCTGATCACCGGCATCATGGCCGCCACGCTGGCGGGGCTGTTGCCGATCGGGATTCTCGGCGAACTGGTGTCGATCGGCACCCTGATCGCCTTCATCGTGGTGTGCCTGGGGGTGCTGGTGCTGCGCTACACGCGGCCCGACCTGCCGCGACCGTTCAGGGTCAAAGCCGTCTGGTTCACCTCACTGATGGGGGTGCTGTTCTGCGCCGGCATGGCCGCCTCGCTGCCCGCCGCCACCTGGCTGCGGCTGGTGCTGTGGAGCGGCATCGGCATCGCGTTTTATCTGCTGTACGGTTATCGGCACAGCCGCTTGCGCACGGCCGAAGGATCGGCGCCCCACTAGGCGGGGCGGGTCGGGTCGGGGCGGGTCGGCGCTAGGCGCGCAAGGCGGCCGGCGTCAGCGGTCCGATCGCCGCCAGCAACTCCTCGTACACCTTCGGATTGCCGGCGAAGATGTTCGGTCCGAGCCCGTACTCGGCGCCGGTCGGCGTGCCCACCCGGCCGCCCGCTTCTTGAATGAGCAGCGTTCCGGCGGCGGTATCCCAGGGCGAGAGACCGAACTCCCAAAAGCCGTCGATGCGCCCGGCCGCCACGTAGGCCAGGTCGAGCGAGGCGGCCCCGGGGCGGCGCACGCCGGCCGCAGTCGCCATGACCACCTTGAGCATCGCCAGATAGTCATCGACGTGGGCGGCATTCATCCGGTAGGGAAGCCCGGTACCGATCAACGAGCCCTCCAGGGTGCGCTGGCTGCTCACGCGTATTTTCTTGCCCTCGAGCTGGGCCCCGTCGCCGCGCGAGGCGGTGAAGAACTCCTGGCGCATGGGATCGTAAACCACCGCATGCTGCAGCCGGCCGCGGTGCTCGACCGCGATGGAGACGGCAAAGGTCGGGAAACCGTGCAGGAAGTTCGTGGTGCCGTCGAGCGGATCGATGATCCAGACGTACTCGCTCTCGCCGCTGCGGCCGCTCTCCTCGGCGAGAAACGCGTGGTCGGGGTGGCTGCGCCGGACGGTCGCGATGATGTCGGCCTCGGCCTTGCGGTCGATGTCGGTGACGAAGTCGTTGCGGCCCTTGGTGTCGACGTTCAACGAATCGAGCCGCGACAAGCTGCGCACGATCAGATCACCGGCACGCCGGGCGGCACGCATGCCGATATTGAGCAGTGGTTGCATAAGGTGGCGGTAGAATAACAGAGCATGACTGCCCTCGTTCGCATCGTCCTCATCGACCCGAGCCATCCGGGCAATATCGGCTCGGTGGCGCGGGCCATGAAGAACATGGCGCTCAGCGAGCTGACGCTGGTGCGGCCGCGCTCGTTTCCGCACGCCGAATCAAACGCGCTCGCCGCCGGGGCGGACGACATCCTGGCGAACGCCCGGGTCGTTTCGACCGTGGCCGAGGCGATCGGCGACTGCGGCTTCATTGCCGGCACCACCTCGCGGCCGCGCTCGTATTACTGGGAATTCACCACCCCGCGCGACGTGGCGGCCCGCATCGAGGGGCTCGGTGCACCCGAGCGCGCCGCGCTGCTGTTCGGTTCGGAGCGCTACGGGCTCGCCACCGAAGATCTTCAATACTGCAACGTGCTGGTGCGGATTCCGGCGAACCCTGAATATTGTTCGCTCAATCTCGCGATGTCGGTGCAGCTGCTGAGCTACGAGCTCTACCTGGCGCGCGAACGGCCCGCCTCACACGTGCAACTCGAGCTGCCGCTGGCGCCATCCGCCGACGTCGAGCATTTTTACGCGCACCTGCATCAGGTTTTGGACGAAATCGACTTCGGCGACCGCACCGGACACCTGATGGAACGGCTGCGCCGGCTGTTCAACCGGGCCCAGCTCGACCGCAACGAACTCAATATTTTGCGCGGGATCTTAAGCGCCGTGCAGGGGCGGCGCGGCCAAGCGGTGCGCCGACCGCCCGGCTGAGTAGCATGTCCAGAGAGCCCCGCGGCGTGTACTTGGATTATGCGGCGACCACACCGGTCGATCCGCGGGTCGCGGCGCGCATGGCCGAGTGCCTGACCCAGGATGGGATTTTCGGGAATCCGGGTTCCGTCGGCCACCCGTATGGCGAAGCGGCGAACGAGCTCTGCGAGCAGGCCCGCGCGCAGGTGGCCGCCGCCGTCGGTGCGCTCGCGTCCGAAGTGATTTTCACCTCGGGAGCGACGGAGGCGAACAATCTGGCGATTTTCGGCATCGCGCACTATTACCGGGACGCCGGGCGGCACATCGTCACGGTGCGTACCGAGCACAAAGCGGTGCTCGATCCGTGCCGCGAGCTCGAACGGCGCGGATGGCAGGTGACCTACCTGGTCCCGGATCGCCAGGGCGTGCTCGACCCCGCACAGCTCGCCGCCGCGTTGCGGCCGGACACAGTCCTGGTGTCCATCATGCACGTGAACAACGAGATCGGCCTCATCCAGGACATCGCTGCCCTGGCGGCGGTGTGCCGGCAAGCCGGCCGCGCGCGGCTGCACGTCGACGCGGCGCAGAGCGTCGGCAAGTGCACGCTCGATTTCACCGCGCTCGGCGCCGATCTCATGTCGGTGTCGGCGCACAAGGCCTACGGCCCGAAAGGGGTGGGGGCGTTGGTGGTGTCGCGGCCGCGCGCCGTCCAGCTCGCCCCGCTGCACCATGGCGGGGGTCAGGAGCGCAACCTGCGCTCCGGCACGGTTCCCACGCATCAGGTGGTGGGCATGGGCGCGGCGTTTGCCTTGGCGCATGCCGCGCTCGACGAGGAACCGGGGCGCATCGCCGCGCTGCGCGACCGGCTGTGGGGGCAATTGGCGGCGCTCGGCGGGGTGCTGCGCAACGGCGGGGACGGCCCCGGCGGGAACTTACTCTCGGTCCCGCACCTGCTCAACGTCGCGTTCGAGGGCGTCGAAGGAGAAAGCCTGCTCGCCGCGGTGCAGCCGCACATCGCCGTGTCGAGCGGCTCGGCGTGCACCTCCGGTACGGGCGAGGCCTCCTATGTGCTGCGGGCGCTGGGTCGCGATGAACGGCTCGCCGAGAGCAGTCTGCGCTTCAGTTTCGGACGCTTCTCGCGCGAGTCGGACGTCGATGCCGCCGGACGGGTGGTGGCCGCCGCCGTGCGGCGGCTGCGCCGGATTGGCGGCGCATGAGGTACAGCGCCCTCACGCAGCGGTATTTCGCCGATGCGCCCGCGAGCGGCGTGTTGGTCGGACCCGACTGTGCCCGCGGCGCCGCCGGCAGCCGCGCGGCGGGCACCTGGGTGCAATTCGACGTGCAGGTCGATCCGCAAGACGCTCCCGCCCCGCGCCGGGTGCGGGCGGTGCGTTTCCTGGCGTTCGGCTGCCCGCACGTGATTGCCGTCGCGGCGTGGCTGGCGGAGCAATCGGTCGGAATGTTGCCAGGCGCGCGGCTGCCCGAGAGCGTGCAAAGCCTGCAGGAGCGGTTCGAGGTGCCCGTCGAGAAACGCGGGCGGCTGCTCATCATCGAGGATGCCTGGTGCACCGCAATGGGCGCGAGCCTGGCCCCCCACCCGGCAGGCGGCTTGGATATCGGCGCCGGCGGCCCCATTTCCTAGCAACCAGGGCGGGAAAAACTGCGCGCAAGTTCCGTGCGCGGCGAGCTGGCGCATGTTATGTATATCGGGTCGTGACCCCAACGGGTCGGCAACAGGAGGCTTCTGCACCGTATGGCAATAATGTTGACTGAATCGGCGGCCGATCGGGTTCGTTCCCATCTGGCCAAGCGGGGCGCCGGTGTCGGATTGCGCGTCGGCATCAAAAAGACCGGATGTTCGGGGTTTGCGTATGTCGTGAACTACGCCGACCAGATCAACCCCGGGGACGCCGTGTTCGACGCACTCGGCGTCAAGGTGGTGGTCGATTCGGCCAGCCTGCCATTGATCGATGGCACCCTGGTCGACTTCGTCAAACAGGGGCTGAACGAGGCATTCAAGTTCCAAAATCCCAAGGCCAAGGGCGAGTGCGGCTGCGGAGAGAGTTTCAACGTCTGACCTTTAAGGTCGCCCGCGCATCGCCGCCCGCGCATCGCCGCCCGCGCATCGCGGCCCGCGCATCTGGCCCGGGCCACGGTTTTTCCAGCTAATACAGGCACTTCGGCGCTGATCCGGAAATTGCCTGGACGCCCCCCGTCAGAGTACACTTCGCGGTCTTTGTCGGCCCCTTCGCGGGGGCTCCCCCAATCCCACCCGAGGTCATCATGCCCATTGAGCGCACCCTTTCGATTATCAAGCCGGACGGCGTAGGCCGTAACCTGATCGGGGAGGTGCTGCGGCGGTTCGAAAACGCGGGATTGCGCATCGTCGCCGCGCGCATGATGCACCTGTCGCAGGGCGAGGCGGAGGGCTTTTACGGCGTGCATCGGGAACGGCCGTTCTTCAAGGACCTGGTGAAGTTCATGACCTCCGGTCCGGTGCTCGTCCAGGTGCTCGAGGGGGAGGGCGCCATCGCCAAGAATCGCACGGTGATGGGTGCGACCGATCCGAAGAAAGCCGACAAGGGCACCATCCGCGCCGATCTTGCCACGAGCATCGACGAGAACATCGTGCACGGTTCCGATGCCGCCGAGACGGCCGCGCGCGAGATTGCGTACTTCTTTCGTGAAATTGAGGTCTGCCCGCGTACGCGCTAGCGTATGCGGCGGCCCTCAACAGCGGAGCGTTGATCACCCGTGACAGTCGAGGCTGTGAACCTTCTCGGCTTGCCGCGCGCTGAGCTCGAGGCATTCGTCGCCTCGCGCCTCGGCGCCAAGCCGTTTCGCGCCCGCCAATTGATGAAGTGGATCTACCGGCGCGGGGCGGCGGATTTTTCCGCGATGAGCGATCTGGCGCAGGATTTTCGCGCGCAACTCGGGCAGATCGCCACGGTGACCGTGCCGCAGATCGTCACCGAACAAATCTCCTCGGACGGGACGCGCAAGTGGATGTTGCGCATGGATGAAGTGCAGGGTATCGAGACGGTCTACATCCCCGAACCCGACCGCGGCACGCTGTGCATTTCGAGCCAGGTCGGCTGCGCCATGGACTGCGCCTTCTGCGCGACCGCGCAGCAGGGATTCAATCGCAACCTGAGCGTGGCCGAGATCGTCGGCCAGGTCTGGCTCGCGCATCGTGAATTGGCCGATGGGGCGCGCGCCGACGGCCGGACCATCACCAACATCGTGTTCATGGGCATGGGTGAACCGCTGGCCAATTACCGCAACGTCGTTCCGGCCATGCGCATATTCATGGATGACCTGGGCTACGATCTGTCGCGCCGCCGGGTGACCTTGAGCACCTCGGGATTGGTGCCGCAGATCTACAAGCTGGCCGAAGAGTGCAACGTCGCGCTCGCGGTGTCGCTGCACGCCCCGAACGACGCCTTGCGCAACGAACTCGTGCCCATCAACCGCATCCATCCGATCGCGGAGCTGCTGGCGGCCTGCTGGCACTACCTCGACAAACAAAACGGCCGCAGCATCACGTTCGAATACGTCATGCTCGATGGCGTCAACGACCAACCCGAGCATGCCGTGGCGCTCGCGCGCCTGATGCGTGGACGCCCGGCGAAGCTCAATCTGATCCCCTTCAACGCCTTTCCCGGCACGCGCTTCAAATGCTCGTCCGCGGCCAGGATCCTCAAGTTTCGCGATATTCTGAACGAGCACGGGGTGACGGCCATGACGCGCAGAACGCGCGGCGATGACATCGATGCGGCCTGCGGGCAGCTGGCCGGCCGGGTCACGGACCGCACCCTGGTGCGGCTCGGCACCAAGATGACGGCAGCGCGCGCCGCGGCGGAACTGCAATGAGCCGATGCGCCGCGAGGCGCCGATGGACGCTGCGCGCGCTCGCGAAGGGCATGGCGGGCATCGCGCTCGCGGGTGCACTGGCGGCGTGCCACAGCGCCCCCGCGCCCTATCAGAACCCCTCGCGCGCCTACAAGCCGGAGCCGGCCCAGGCGGCGATCGCCAACATGCAGATGGCGATCGAATACATGCGCCTCAACAACCTGGCACGGGCCCGCGACCGCATCGAGCGCGCCCTCAGTCAGGACCCCGACAATGCCAACGTGCAGGAGACGGCCGGCTTGGTGTATGAGCGGCTCAACGAAATGGCGAAGGCGCAGCGCGCCTTCTCCACCGCCGCGCGCCTCGGCAAGCAGGATCCGGGCATTCAGAACAGCTACGCCGGCTTCCTGTGCCGCACCGGCAAGGCCGCCGCCGGCGAGAAGCTGTTCGTCGAGGTCGCGCGCAATCCGGCCTATCAAACCCCGGAAGTCGCGCTGGTCAACGCGGGCGTGTGCGTGAGCGGGTCGGGCGACGTGGTCGACGCCGAGCGCTATTTCAACAGCGCGCTGAAGGTGCGACCCAACATGCCGGAGGCCATGTTGCAACTGGGCAATCTACAGTTCGACCGCGGCGATACGGAGCAGTCGCTCGCGCTGGTGAAGCGCTATCTTGCGGTCAACCCGCCGACGCCGGACATTCTGTGGTTGGGCTATCGAGCCGAACGCAAACTCGGTGACACCACCGCGGCGGCGAGCTACGCGCGGCGCGTGCAGACCGAGTTCCCCGACAGCGAACAGGCGCGCACCATTCGCGCCGGCATGGATCAATGAACGAACCCGCGCAATCGGTAGAACCCCAATCAGTCGGACGGCGGCTCAAGGCGGAGCGCGAGCGGCGCGGCATGAGCACGCAAAAGGTCGCCGACGAAATGCGCCTCGACGCCTGGGTGATCGATGCACTCGAGGCGGAGGATTACCCGCGGATCGGTCCCGCGGTGTATGCGAAGGGGCATCTGCGAAAATACGCCAGCATTTTGGGCATGTCCGCGGCCGACATCATGGCGGGCAGTGCGCCCCAGGCGGCGCCGACGATCACGGCCACCCAGGCCGCCAACATCCGCATGCCGGCGCGCAGCGCGGCGGCGAACCCGGTGCCCTGGCCGCAGGTGGCCGGATTCGCCGCGATCGCGCTCATCATCGGCGCGCTGGTGTGGTGGCGGCCGTGGCACCCGCGCAGCATCCCCGCCGCCGCGGCGGCTACGGGCGCGGCGGCGACGGGCGCGGCGGCGACGGGCGAAGCGCCGGCGAGTGCGGCTGCGCCGGGCGATTCCACGCCGGGCGATTCGGCGCTGGCGTCCGGCGTCGCGGAACAGCCGGGCGCCGGCAACTTGCCGAGCGAGGCCACCCTCGCGGCCGACGCCGGTGCACCGCCGGCGGGCGAAAGCGCCGCCACCGCGGCGCCCGCGGTGCTCGCGAAAACCGCACCGGCGCCGGAATCCACAGCGCTCGCGGGAGCCGGCCGCGCGCGCCTGCGTCTGAGCTTCTCGGCCGATTCGTGGGTCGACGTGCGCGATGCCGACGGGCGGCGCTTGTACGCCGGCAACGGCCGCGCCAACAGCGTCAAAATGATCGCCGGCAGCGCACCGCTGCGGGTCTATCTCGGCTATGCGAGCGGCGTGCAGCTCGAACTCAACGACCGCGCGGTCGCCATCGGGCCGCAATTCGTGAGCGGCGATGTGGCGCACTTCGAAGCCGGGGCCGACGGGGTCCTGCGACGCGACAACCACGCCACGCCGGCGAACGGGGCGCAGCCGCACGGCGTCGCGCCGCACGGCTGAGTTCGAAAAGGAACACCCTTGGGTAAGATCATCGAGCCATTGCGTGGCGTTCACGACGTGCTGCCTGCGCAGGCGCCCGCCTGGCAGCACCTCGAACGGATCACGCGCGAGGTCTTCGCGAGCTACGGGTACGAGGAATTTCGCGTGCCGGTGATCGAGCAGACCCAGCTGTTCAAGCGCTCGATCGGCGATTTTACCGACATCGTCGAGAAGGAGATGTTCAGCTTCGTCGATCAGGGGGAGGATCACATCACGCTGCGGCCCGAGGCGACCGCCGGAATCGTCCGGGCGGTGATCTCGAACGGACTGCTGCGCGACAACCGCCTGCGGGTGTGGTGCATGGGCCCGATGTTCAGGCGCGAGCGGCCGCAGGCGGGCCGGTTCAGGCAATTCCATCAAATCGATGCGGAGGCGTTCGGATTCGCGGGCCCGGATATCGACGCCGAGATGATTCTGCTGTCGGCGCGGCTGCTGCGGCGGCTCGGGCTTCGGCAGATCAAGCTGCTGATCAACTCGCTCGGCACGCCGGCGGCCCGGGCGGCCTATCGCGAGCGCTTGAGCGCCTATTTCGGGGACCATGAAGCGGCGCTCGACGCGGACAGCAAGCGGCGCCTGCACGGCAATCCGCTGCGCATCCTCGACAGCAAGAACCCGGAAATGCAGCGCATCGTGGCGGGCGCGCCCTCGTTGCTCGAGGCGCTGGATGCGGAGTCGAAAGCGCATTTCGAGGACTTGTGCGCCCACCTTAAGAGCGCCGGCATCGAGTATCATGTCGAGCCGCGGTTGGTCCGCGGACTCGATTACTACACCCGCACCGTGTTCGAGTGGACCACCGATGCCCTGGGCTCGCAAAGCACGGTATGCGCCGGCGGCCGCTATGACGGCCTGGTGGCGCAGTTGGGCGGGGCCGACACCCCCGGCATCGGCTGGGCGATGGGACAGGAGCGCATCATCATGCTCCTGGAGAAGCAGGGGCTGATCCCGCCGCGCGAGCCGCCGCACGTCTACCTCGTGCTGGTCGGCGAGCAGACCGAAATCCAGGGGATGCGCCTGGCCGAGCAGCTGCGCGAAGCGCGGCCGGGATTGAGGGTGCAGATCAATATGGGCGGCGGCAGCTTCAAGGCGCAGTTCAAGCGCGCCGACAAGAGCGGCGCGCCGTATGCACTCGTTTTGGGGGAGACGGAACTGTCGCGCGGGGTGGTCGCGCTCAAGGCATTGCGCCACGAGTCGGCGCAGGAAGAGTGCCCCGTGAGTCAGATCAGTGAACGCTTGGGGACATTGTTGGGTCTTTAGAGGGGCACAAGGTGCCGGAGAAGTCATGACGGAAGAATATTTGACGGACGATGAACAGCTCGAGCACGTGAAGCGCCTGGCCTCGGAGTACGGACCCTGGATGATCGGCGCGGTCGTGCTCGGGATCAGCTTCGTCACCGGGCTGCGCTACTACGAGAATCATCGCAACGACGTGGCGCTCAAGGCATCCGCGCAGTTCGGCGACATGGCCGCCGCGCTCCAGCACAACGAGCGCATCAAGGCGCAGCGGATCGCGGAGGGGTTGATCAAGGACTACCCGGGTTCGCCGTACGCCGATCAGGCGAACCTGACGCTCGCGCGTCTGGCGGTCGATGAGGCCCAGGACGCCCGGGCGGTGACGCTGCTCACCGGGGTCATGGAGAACTCCAAGGACGACGAACTGAAGCACATCGCCCGGCTGCGGCTCGCCCGCGTGCAGATCGACATGGGTAAGCCGGATGAGGCGATCAACACGCTGGCGGGTGCTGGCGGAACGTTCTCCGCCCGCTATCGCGAAGTGCGCGGCGATGCCTATTTCGCCAAGAAGGATTATCCCCATGCGCTCGGCGAATACCAGGCCGCTCTCGGCGATGGCGCGGCGGCCGGCGTCGATCCCGGCGTGCTCGAGCTGAAAATAGCCGACCTGGGGTTGCCCTCAACGCCCGCACCCGCACCCGCGCCCGTGGCCGACAACAACAAGGCCAAACCCTGATGCGCGCATTGCTTCCGCTCGCCTTCGCGGCGCTGCTGTTCGCGGTCGGCTGCAGCAAGGATAAGGACGTCGAGCCTCCGGCCGTGCTGGTGAAATTTCCGGCAACGCTGCCGGTGAAGGAACTGTGGGGCGAGAAGGTCGGAGGCGGCAAAAAACAGGTGGTGCTGCGCCTCGGCCTCGGGCCGGCGGTCGACAACAACCTGGTGTTTGCGGCTTCGCACTTCGGCGAACTGGTGGCGGTCAATCTCGATACCGGCCGCCGGGCGTGGCTGAAGAAAACCAAACTGCCCATCGCGGCCGGCCCCGCGGCCGGTCAGGGCATGGTGGTCATCGGCACGAGCAAGGGCCTGGTGCTCGCCTACGATGCGGCCACCGGGCGCGAACTGTGGCACACGCAGATCAACTCCGAACTGCTGTCCGAGCCGGCCATCGGCGAAAAACTCGTGATCATGCGCTCGGTCGACGGCCGCCTGCATGCCTTCGATTCGAAGACCGGCAAGCAACTGTGGTCGGTCGAGCAGCAGGTGCCGCGGCTGAGTTTGCGCGGGATCGCGGTTCCGGTCATCGCCAAGGACGTGGCGGTCAGCGGCTTCGACAACGGCAAGGTGATGGCGGTCAATTTGAACACCGGCGACACGGTGTGGGATACGGCGCTCGCCTCGCCGCACGGCCGCACGGAACTCGACCGCCTGGTCGACGTCGACTCGGCGGTGCGGGTGGTCGGCGACAACGTGTTCGCCGCCGGCTACCAAGGGCGCACGGCCATGCTCGCGCTCGACTCGGGCCAGATCTGGTGGGCGCACGACATGTCGAGCTATCGGGGCCTCGCGGTCGACGAGGATAACTTGTACGTGACCGAGGCCGACGGCATCGTGATCGCGATGCGCCAGCGCGATGGGTCCGAGCTGTGGCGCAACGACAAGCTCAAGCGCCGCGGATTGTCGACGCCGGCCGTGACCAGCACCGCGGTGGTGGTGGCGGACTATCAGGGCTACCTGCATTGGTTGAGCAAGGCCACCGGCGTGCTCGTGGCCCGCGAACGGGTGGCGAAGTACCGCGTCAGCAACGCGCCGGTGGCGGTGAAGGACACGGTCGTGGTGCTCACCGACAGCGGCAGCCTGGCCGCGTTCCGCGCCTCCCCGCCGCCGCCCAAACCGTAGGACCGCCGTGCTGCCCGTCGTCGCACTGATCGGTCGACCAAACGTGGGCAAATCGACGCTGTTCAATGCCATGACCGGCACGCGCGACGCGCTGGTTGCCGATCTGCCGGGACTCACCCGCGACCGGCAATACGGATTCGCGCGCCGCACCGAGGTCCCGTGCATCGTCATCGACACGGGCGGCCTGGTCGAAAATGCCGGTGAGATCGAGAGCCTGATGATCGCGCAAACCGAACGCGCGATCGCCGAGGCCGATCGGCTGATCGTGCTGGTGGACGGGCGCGCGGGCGTGACCCCGCAGGACCAATTCGTGGCCCAGTTGGCGCGCCGCAGCGGCAAGCCGGTGTGGCTGGCGGTGAACAAGACCGAGGGCTTCGATCACGACATCGCGGTGGCTGATTTTCATCAATTGGCGCTAGGCGAGCCGCACCCCATCGCCGCGGCACACGACCAGGGCGTGATCTCGCTGCTCGAGGCCACGCTCGAGGGGCTCACGCCGGACCCGCAGGATGGCCCGGAGATGACCGGCATCAAGGTGGCGGTCATCGGCCGTCCCAATGTGGGCAAGAGCACCCTGATCAACCGCCTGCTGGGCGAGAACCGCATGGTGGCGTTCGATCAGCCGGGTACCACCCGTGATGCCGTACTGGTGCCCTTCGAGCGCGATGGCGAGCGCTACACCCTCATCGACACGGCCGGCGTCCGGCGCCGCGCGCGCGTCGAGGAGGCCATCGAGAAATTCAGCGTCATCAAGACCTTGCAGGCGATCGAGACCGCCCACGTGGTGGTCGTGGTGATGGATGCGCAGGACAACGTGGCGGAACAGGACGCGAGCCTGCTCGGAACCGTGATCGAGCAGGGCCGTGCGCTGGTGCTCGCCGTCAACAAATGGGACAACATCCCGCCCGAACAGCGCGATTTGATCCGCGGCCAGGTCGAGCAGCGGCTGCAGTTCGCCGACTTCGCGCCTCTGCACTTCATATCGGCCCGCCACGGCAGCGGCGTCGGGGAACTGTTCGCCACGGTGCGCAAGGTCTATGCCGCCGCGATGCGCGACATGGGCACGCCGGAACTGACCCGGGTGCTGGTGGCGGCCGTGGAGAGCCACCAGCCGCCGCTGGTGAGCGGCCGGCGCATCAAGCTGCGCTATGCCCATCAGGGCGGCCGCAACCCGCCGGTGATCGTGATCCATGGCAACCAGACCGACCATGTCCCGGAAGCCTACCGCCGCTACCTCGTCAACGTGTACCGCAAGGCGTTCGAATTGGACGGCACCCCGGTGCGCGTCATCTTCCGCGGCGAAGAGAACCCGTATGCCGGCAAGCGCAACCCGCTCACCCCCCGGCAGGTGCGCAAGCGCAAGCGCTTGATCCAGCGCAACAAGCGCTGAGGGTCCGCAGAGCCAGCTGGCGCTCTGCTTCAAAATAATGCATGACCGGGCCCCCATCCGCCCCGCTTCGGTGCATGCGCCGCGGCCGGTGCACCGTTGCAATTCGTAACTCGCTGATCTTGGGCGCATCGGGCAGCGATGGCACAGGCGGTGCTTCGGTACGAACCCGACCGCCAGGGCCGGCAACGTGGGCGGTCGCGAGATCCCCCCATGCAAACGCCAAGGTCGCATCCATGAAACTTGTCACCGCAATCATCAAGCCGTTCAAACTGGACGACGTGCGCAAGGCGATCAGTGACGTCGGCGTGCAGGGCATCACGGTGACCGAAGTGCGCGGCTTCGGCCGTCAGCGCGGACACACGGAGATTTATCGGGGCGCGGAATACGTGGTTGAGTTCGTGCCCAAAACGAAAATAGAAATCGCCGTGGAGAACGCGCTGGTCGAACCGGTGATCGATGCGATCCACAAGACCGCGCAGACGGGGAAGGTGGGTGATGGAAAAATCTTCGTGTTTGAGTTGACCCAGGTCGTGCGCATACGGACGGGCGAGCGGGACGGCAGTGCCATTTAGGGGAAGTGCTTTGATGATCAAATTGTTTCGACGGCTGTGCCTCGCCTGGCTGGCGCCGGCGCTCTACGCCCCCCTCGCATGGGCGGACGATGCACCGGCTGCCGCCCTCACGGCTCCGGCCGTGATCGGCGCCGACAAGATCAGCGCGGGCGATACCGCCTGGATGCTGACTTCCACCGCCCTCGTGCTGATGATGTGCGTGCCGGGGCTGGCGCTGTTCTACGGCGGGATGGTGCGCAAGAAGAACGTGCTCGCCACCCTCATGCAGAGCTTCGCCTGCACGTGCGTGGTGACGCTCCTGTGGTGGCTGATCGGCTACTCGTGGGCTTTCACCCCCGGGAACGGCTTCATCGGCGGAGCGAGCCGGGCCCTGTTCGAGGGGGTGACGTTCATTCACGGCGATGCGTCCAGCACCCTCAGCGTCTCGCACCTGGCGCCGACCATTCCGGAAACCGTCTACCTCATGTTCCAGATGACCTTTGCCATCATCACGCCGGCGCTCATCGCCGGCGCGTTTGCGGATCGCATGAAGTTCTCGGCCATGCTGGTATTCGTCTCGGCCTGGTCCTTGCTGGTCTACGCCCCGATCGCCCACATGGTGTGGGAGCCGACCGGATGGCTGAACGCGGCCGGTGTGCTCGATTACGCGGGCGGAACGGTGGTGCACATCAACGCAGGCGTCGCCGGGTTGGCGAGCTGCCTGGTGCTCGGCAAACGCCTGGGCTACGGCCGCGAAAGGATGCAGCCGCACAATTTGACCCTCACGCTGATCGGCGCTTCACTGTTGTGGGTGGGCTGGTTCGGCTTCAACGCGGGATCGGCGGTCGCCGCCGACGGGCGCGCCGGCATGGCCATGCTGACCACGCAGATGGCCACCGGCGCGGCCGCCCTCGGCTGGATGTTCTCCGAGTGGGTGAGCAAGGGCAAACCGAGCGTACTCGGCATCGCCTCGGGCGCCGTCGCCGGCCTGGTCGCCGTCACCCCGGCCTCGGGTTTCGTTGGCCCGAGCGCGGCCGTCGTCATCGGGATTGCGGCCGGTGTCATCTGCTATTTTGCCGCCACCTCGCTCAAGCACTGGTTCGGGTACGACGACTCGCTCGATGCCTTCGGCGTTCACGGCATCGGCGGCATCGTCGGGGCACTGCTGACCGGGGTGTTCGTCAGCAAGCAGATCAGCGGGATGGACGGTTCGTTGTTGACCCAACTCAAGGGCGTCGCGACCACCGTCATCTATGGTTTCGTGGTGAGCTTTGCCATTCTCAAAATCATCGACATGACCATCGGTTTGCGGGTGACCGAGGAGCAGGAGCGCGAGGGGCTCGATATCTCCCTGCATGGCGAGAGCATCGAATAGCGTAAACTGGCCGCCTCTCCCCGCGAGGAGCGAGGCATGACGTGGTACGGATTGGCGAGCTTTTGCACGGTCTATTTCCTGGCCGTGGCGACTCCTGGGCCGGGGGTGGCAGCGGTGATCGCCCAAGGGCTGGCACGCGGCTATCACGGTGCTCCGGCATTCATCGCCGGCTTCGTGGTCGGCGATCTGACGTGGTTTTGCGCGGCTGTTTTGGGTTTGAGCGCACTCGCCCAATCGGCGCACCTGGCGTTCGTGGCGGTCAAGTACGCCGGCGCGCTCTATTTGTTGTTCCTTGCCTACAAGTTCTGGTCGGCCCCGCCGCGCCCGCTGGCGCAGTCGGCCGACGAACCGGCGGTGCGCGGGTCGCGGTCGCTGTTTCTCGGCAGCTTGACGCTCACGTTGAGCAATCCAAAACCGATGCTGTTTTATCTCGCGCTGCTGCCTGCCGTGGTGCCGCTCGAGACCTTGAGCGCGTTCGGACATTTGGAGATCGCCGGCGCGATCGCGGTGATCCTGCCGCTCACGCTCGGCGGCTACGTGGTGCTCGCATCGCGTGCGCGTGCGCTCATGCAAAATCCGCGCGCGCTCAAGTTCATGAATCGCGGCAGCGGCACCCTGATGGCAGCCGCGGCCGTGGCCGTCGCAACGAGGTAGCCCATGTTTCCACTCATCGATGTAGCCGGATTTTTCCTGGTCCTGGTGGCGCTTTCGGGCCTGCGAGTCGCCCAGGAGTACGAGCGCGGTGTGGTATTTCGCCTCGGCCGCTTCATCGGCCTCAAGGGTCCCGGCCTGTATTGGATCATTCCGCTCAACATCGAGCGCTCGGTGCGCGTGGACATCCGCACCCGCACGGTCTCGGCCGAACAGCAGGAGACCATCACCCGCGACAGCGTGACCATCAAGGTGAATGCGGTGCTCTGGTATCGCATCGTCGATGCGGCACGCTCGGTGATCGAGGTGGCGGATGCCCCGGGTGCGGTCTATCAGCTGGCGCTCACGGGTCTGCGCAACATCATCGGTCAGCACGATCTCGACGAGGTGCTGCAGGAGCGCGATAAAATCAACGCGCTGCTGCGCGAGAACATCGCCGGATCGACGGCTCAATGGGGCCTCGAGGTGCAGCGCTTCGAGATGAAGGACGTGGAACTGCCCGTGGCCATGCAGCAGGTGATGGCCATGCAGGCTGAGGCGATCCGCGAAAAGCGCGCGCGCATCATCAAGGCGGAGGCGGAGCTCGAGGCTTCGGTCAAGCTCTCGGCGGCGGCGGCGCAGATCACCGCCAACCCCGCCGCTTTGGAGCTGCGCCGGATGCAAATGATCGCCGAGGTCGGCGCCGAGAACAACAGCACCACGGTGCTGATGATTCCGTCGGATTTCGTGTCGCTCGCACACAGTTTGAACGAGTATCTGCGGCTGCAGGCCGCGCGCAAGGACGCAGCGCCCGTGGGAGGAGGCATCCCCTAGGCAGACCCTGGGCAGTCCCTGGACAGCACCTAGGATGCGGCCCGTCAGCAAACGGCGACACCGAGGTGCGGCGCGCAGTCGGATCAACGATTTTCGTGACTGGCATCCCACTCCCCGGGTGATTATGCAAGGTAGTCTCCCCGCCACTTGCCCGAAGCGGCCGATACCCTGGAGAAAACCTGATGAGCAATCCCTATAACAGCGCGACCGAGCGCTCATCGGTGCTCGGCCCGACGCTTTATTTCAAGGGTGACTTGAGCGCCGACGAGGATTTGCTGATCCAGGGGCGGGTGGAAGGCTCCGTCACGCACACTCAGCGCCTCACCGTGGGCCCCCAGGGTACCGTCAAGGCGAACATACGCGCGCAACTCATCATCGTCGAAGGCACCGTCGATGGGGATTTGCATGCGGAAAAATCCGTGGTCGTGAAGGATTCGGCCAAGGTCTGCGGCAACATCTTCGCGCCGAGCGTGAGCATCGTGGAAGGCGCGAATTTCAGCGGCAGCATCGACATGGACGGCAAGAAGTCCGCTCAATCCCCAATTAAACCTGAGAGCGCGAATGCTCGCATGGTCAAAACTTCCAGCGTGGCGTAACGATGGCCTGGTTCAAAAAATCGGACGACGGAGAGATCGACATGTTGAACGTCAATTCAAGCGGCCGTGCAACCCCGCAGGAACCGGTGACGTCGCGCCCCGAGCCGCGCGAGCCCCGAGTCGAAGCGCGAGTCGAGCCGCGCACCGAGCCGCGGGCGGAGCCGCGCAGCCCTGCGGCGCGTCCGACTCCCGCCGAACCGCGTGCCCAGGAGGTGCGGGCCCCCGCCGCCCCCGTCGCACCCGTGCGCGCCCCCGAGGCCGCGCCGCGCGCTTCGGTGCTCGGCCCTACGCTGCGATTTCGCGGCGAACTCTCGGCCCAGGAAGACCTGATCATTCAGGGCAGCGTCGAAGGATCGATCACCCACACCCAAAGCCTGACCATCGGCACCGACGGCAGCATGAAAGGCGACATCCGCGCGCGCGTCATCATCATCGACGGCAAGGTGGAGGGCGATCTGTACGCCACCGAGTCGGTGAACATTCGCGCCACCGCCAAGGTGACGGGTAACGTGTTTGCGCCGCGCGTCGGCATCACCGAAGGCGCCTTCTTCCAAGGTCAGGTCGAGATGCAGCCTTCCGGCGCCGCGGTGCAGGAACACAGCGCGCGGCTGCGTCAGGCGGCCCTCACGACCCCCGCGCTCGAGGCGCCGGCGGTCGATCACCTGTTGAACGCGGGGGCGGGGACGGGCGCTGGCGCCGGCGCGGGCTAGCGCAGAAACAATTCCGGATCGACCCAGGCGCGATTCAGACTCAAGGCCCAATGCAGGTGCGGGCCGGTCGCCCGACCGGTCATCCCCACCGCGCCCAAGCGGGCACCGGCCGGCAGGCGCTGTCCCGGATGCACATCGACGGCGCTCAGATGGCAATACATGCTGATCAGGCCCCGGCCGTGATCGACGAGTACGGTGTTGCCCGTGAAAAAATAATCGCCCGTATCGAGCACCGTCCCGGCGAGCGGCACCAGCACCGGTGTCCCGGTAGGTGCTGCGATGTCCATGCCGCTGTGCGGATTGCGCGCTTCGCCGTTGAAGATGCGGCGCATGCCGAAGGAGCTGCTGCGCACGCCGGGGACCGGCGGCGGGAAGCGCAGCGTGTCGGGCGGCGGTTCGCTCCAGTGGGCCAGCGCACGCTCGAGGCTGGCCCGTTCGGTGTTCACGCGCGCAAGATCGGCGGCCGACAAGTTCACCTGGCGCGGTGCCACTTTTAGTGACTGGCTCGCATAGAGCTTTTCGCCCACCGTGAAGTCGATGTCCTGGCGCTCCTTGCCCGTGCGCAGCGTCACCTGCCGCGGTCCGAGCGGCGCCGCGAGCGGGATGCCGATCACCGCGATCCAGGCGGCATCGGTGTCCTGCACAACCAGCGCACGGCGGCCGTCGGCTTCGACGTAGGGCGGATTCGGGTCGGAAACGGGCAGCCGCAGCAGCTTCACGCCGCCCGGCACGGCACTCTCATGGGGGAGATCCATCGTGCGGCCCGCACGCGGCGTCAGCACGCCGAGGAACAGGGCGCCGAGCAGCAGCACGCCGAGGATCGGCATGCCGACGGGCGGCAGGGTCACTTTCATGGTTTCTCAACCCTGGCCCGTACGCGCCCGTTGGCAAGTTGGGCTTCGATGATCGTACCCGGTGGGGCGTGCGTCGCATCGCGCAGAATGTCACCGGCGGTGTTCGTGACAATGGCATAGCCGCGCCCCAGGGTGCCGAGCGGGCTCACGGCGTTCAAGGTGCGGACCAAAGGCATCAGGCGGGCACGGGCGCCGCGGACGAGCTCACGGCCCGCGGTGCGCAGTCGGGCCTGCAGGGCATCGTGCCGGGCGCAGGCGTCACGCACGCGCGCCAGCGGACTCGCCTGCCGCAGGCGGCTCTCGAGGTCGCGCCACTGGGCCCGGCGCACGCCGTCGGCATGCCGGGCCGCACGCCACAGCCGCTGCTCGAGCTCGCGCAGGCGCTGGAGCTGGCGCGCGAGGCGTGCCGAGGGGCTGACGAGCGCCGCACGCCCAGCCAGCCAGCGCAGCCGTTCGCGCTGCTGTTCGAGACGCCGGCGCGCGGCCCGCGCCAGGCGCTGCTCGAACTCGTCCAATCGCTGGGTTTGTTGCGCGACCCGCGCCATCGGACTCACCAATGCCGCGCGCCCGTCGAGCCAGCGCAACCGTTCGCGCCGCTCTTCGAGGCGGCGGCGCATGCCACGTTGAATGCGGGTGCCGAGCCGCGTCACGGCGGTGAGCCACTCCTGGGCGTCGGGGACGACCAGTTCCGCCGCCGCCGAGGGGGTCGGGGCGCGCACGTCGGCGGCAAAATCGGCGATGGTGAAATCGATTTCATGGCCGATGCCGCTCACCACGGGAATGGGCGAGGCCACGATGGCGCGCGCCAGCCGCTCATCGTTGAACGCCCACAGGTCCTCGAGCGAGCCCCCGCCGCGCGCCAGGATCAGGACGTCGCATTCGGCGCGCCGGGCGGCCAACAGCAGCGCCGCGATGAGCTCGCCGGCCGACTGCGCGCCCTGCACGGCGGACGGGTAGATGACCACCGGCACGGCCGCGAAGCGCCGCGCCAGCACGTGCAGGATGTCGCGCACGGCCGCGCCGGTGGGTGAGGTGATGATGCCGATGCGCCGCGGCAGCACCGGCAGACCGCGTTTGCGTTCGGGCGCGAACAAACCCTCGGCGGCAAGCCTGGCGCTCAACTCCTCGAACTGCCGCTTGAGCGCGCCGAGGCCTGCGTCCTCCATGTGTTCGACGATGAGCTGGTACTCGCCCCGCGGCTCGTACAGCCCGATTCGCGCCCGCACCAGGACTTTCTGGCCATCCCGTGCGGTGAACGGACACAACATATTGCGCTGGCGAAACATCGCACAGCGCACCTGGGCGGCGGCATCCTTCAGCGAGAAGTACCAGTGGCCGGAACTCGGGCGCGCGAAATTCGAAATCTCCGCCTCGAGCCACAGAGCGCCAAATCCGCGCTCGAGCAGCACCCGGACTTCGCGGTTGAGGCGCGACACGCTGTAGATGTCGCGGTCGGGCCGTGCGGCCAGGCCGGTCAGTGGGGCGGTCTCCATGGCCAAATCATAGCGGTTTACCGCGCAGCAGTCGCAAGGTACAATGCGCCGCCTCTTAGACGGACCTGCGTGACGGCTTATGCGTATTCTGGAAGAGGCACTCACCTTCGACGATGTATTGCTGGTCCCGGCATACTCCGAGGTGCTACCGCGCGACGTATCCCTCGCCAGCCAGCTCACCCGCGAGATTCAAGTGAATTTGCCGGTGGTTTCCGCCGCCATGGACACCGTGACCGAGGCCCGACTGGCGATCACGATCGCACAGGAAGGCGGCATCGGCATCATCCACAAGAACATGTCGGTCGAAAATCAGGCGCGGCAGGTCGATCGGGTGAAGAAGTTCGAGAGCGGCGTCATCAGCGACCCGATCAGCGTCCATCCCGACATGACCATTCGCGAGGTGATCGACCTCACCCGCGCCAAAAACATCTCCGGTGTCCCGGTGGTTCTCGGCACCAAGGTGGTCGGAATCGTGACGCATCGCGATCTGCGCTTCGAGACCAAGCTCGACGCGCCGGTCTCCTCGGTGATGACACCGAAGGATCGGCTGATCACCGTGCGCGAGAATGCGCCGAAAGATGAAGTCCTCGCGCTGCTGCACAAGCATCGCATCGAGAAGGTGTTGGTGGTGGCCGGCGATCATGAATTGAAGGGCATGATCACGGTCAAGGATTTCCAGAAGGCGACGGAGTTTCCGAGCGCCTGCAAGGACCCGGTCGGCAGCCTGCGCGTGGGCGCCGCGGTCGGGACCTCGCCCGACACCTTGAAGCGGGTCGCTGCACTGCGCGAAGCCGGGGTGGACGTGGTGGTCGTCGATACCTCGCACGGTCACTCGCGCGGCGTGCTCGAAATGGTCGCGAAGATCAAGAAAACCTATCCCGATCTGCAGGTGATCGGCGGCAATATCGTGACCGCCGAAGCGGCGCTCGATCTGGTGAAATACGGCGCCGACGGCGTCAAGGTCGGCATCGGTCCGGGCTCGATTTGCACCACCCGCATCGTGGCCGGCGTGGGCGTGCCCCAGATCAGCGCGATCTCCCGGGTTTCCAAGGCCCTGGCCGGCACCGGCGTTCCGGTCATCGGCGATGGCGGGATTCGCTATTCGGGCGACATCGCCAAGGCGCTGGCCGCGGGTGCGCATTGCGTGATGATCGGCGGCATGTTCGCGGGCACCGAAGAGTCGCCCGGCGAGGTCGAGCTGTATCAGGGCGCCTCGTACAAGGCCTATCGCGGCATGGGTTCCTTGGGCGCCATGGCTCAGGCCCATGGTTCGAGCGACCGGTATTTCCAGGACACGACCTCGGAGCTCGAAAAATTGGTGCCGGAGGGCATCGAGGGCCGCGTGCCCTATAAGGGCAGCCTGGTGTCTATCCTGCACCAGCTCGCCGGCGGCCTGCGCGCCGCGATGGGCTACACCGGCAGCGGCAGCATCGAGGAAATGCGCACCCGTCCGCAATTCGTGCGCATCACCAGCGCCGGCGTGCGCGAGAGTCACGTGCACGACGTGACGATCACGAAAGAAGCGCCGAACTACCGGATCGGTTGATGCCC
>Ga0181534_10000669_pt1 | contig 23901 bp, 16 predicted proteins | sample PEATcosm2014_Bin_37_FD_119758 | JGI IMG/M metagenome (GOLD analysis project Ga0181534, IMG submission 119758) | Peatland microbial communities from MTU Mesocosm Facility, Houghton, MI, USA - PEATcosm2014_Bin17_10_metaG | ecosystem: Environmental > Terrestrial > Soil > Wetlands > Peat | place...
CACCGGACCGGTGATGCGCGCGGCGAGAGTGTAGCGAGTGCCCGTGGGCTTGAATCCGTCGCGCAGAGTCGACGGGTCGGTGAGCGCGTTGAACCGCTGCGCGGGGATGGGCGCCGCGTTCTCCGAGCTCAACAGCAGAGGCTCGAACTTGGTCGTCGCGCCGGGGCGCGGGGCGAGCGAACCGGCGGTCGCGAGGTTGATCTTGTCGAGCGAGGCCGATACCACGTCCTTTTGCGACATGTCGTCATGCGCGAGCCCGAGGATGCCGATGTGGCGTATGGGCGGCGATTGCATGCTGGTGCGCACTTCGAGTCCGAGATCCAGGTCGCCGATCACCTTGGTGGCGTCATAGTCGACGCCCCAGGCCGCGAGCAGCGGCTGCAGATCCGAGGAATGATCGGCCATGGCGCCGGCGAGCGGATTGGAAGGATCCTGGCCGCCCGTGTCCGCGCCGGCATTCGGATCGACGAACAACAGGACCCTGCCGCCGCGCATGACGAACTGATCGATGGCATACAGAGTCTTCGGCGCGAGCCCCTTCGGATGGACCAGCATCAGCACATCGACGTCCTTGTCGATGCGGTCGAGGTCGGCGGCGAGGGTGCGCACCGTGAACAGCTCCTGCAGTTGGGTGAGAATCGGCCAGGGCTCGCCCATTTGCCCGGTCATGGGATTGAACTGTCCCTGCATTCCCAACGAGCTCATGAGTCCGATCACCGGTTTCTTCGGAGTGCCCAGCTCATTGATGAGCTTCGCGACGTCGTACTCCAGAAATTCCTCCCGATCGGCTTGAAAGCTCGGTATCGAGGAGCGGCCGTCGGTGGAGTTGGTGCCGGTCAAGCCAAAATAGAGCGCGTCGCCCGCGCCCGCCTGCAGCGGCTGGAGCCCGAATTCGGCGGCCCGGTCCTCCTCGTCCGAGAACGGCTGCGGATCGACGATGCGCAAGTGAATCTTGCCGCCGGCGCGCGCCGCCAGCTCCTCGAGAAACTCGCGCACTCGGGTGGCATAGGGCATGAGGAGCGGCGCCTGCTTCGCGGCGGCTTCGCGCGAGAAATAGAAGTACAGGTTGACGGGCTCCTTGAGCTCGGCGAGCACCTGCTGGGTGCCCGGACTCAAGGTGTAGAGCCGGTTCTGCGTGAGGTCGATGCGCATGCCGCGAAGACCGACGTTCGACAGCATGACCACGCCCAGGAACAGCACGGCGAGCGCGATCAAGCCCCCGGCCCCAAAACCCGTTCTGCGCCAGCGATTACCGTTCACTTATTCCGCCTTTTTCATGTCGAGTACCAGGGCCGTGGCGGCCAGCCAAAAGCCGATCAAAGCGGCGAAATACACCAGATCGCGTAAATCGATGACGCCCTTGGAGATCGCTTCGAAGTGAGTGAAGAAGCTCAAGCTCGCGATCGCGTCGACGATGGACTGGGGCAGCACGCCGCGCACGAAGTCGAGCACCAGAGGAAATCCCGCCAGCAGGAACAGGAATCCGATCAGCGCCGCGGTGATGAAGGCCACCACTTGATTTCGGGTGGCCGCCGACAGGCACATGCCGATGGACAGAAACCCGCCGGCCATCAGCAGGCTGCCGACGTAGGCCGCGACGATGGCGCCGTTGTCCGGGGAGCCCAGGTAGTTGACGGTGATCCAGATCGGAAAGGTGAGCATCAAGGCGATGCCGGCGAACGCCCAGGCGGCCAGGAACTTGCCGAGCACCGCCTGCCACAGGGTGAGAGGCAGGGTCATGAGAAGCTCGATGCTGCCGCTATTGCGCTCCTCGGCCCACAGGCGCATCGAGATGGCCGGGATCAGCACCAGGTACAGCCACGGATGCCAGCGAAAAAAGGACTGCAGGTCGGCTTGACCGCGCTCGAAGAAGCCGCCCACCTGGAAGGTGAACACGGCGGCCAGAACCAGGAAGATCACGATGAACACATAGGCCAGGGGAGTCGCGAAATAGCTGCGCAGCTCGCGCCGGAACACCACGAGAACCTTGCTCATGCGGCCTCTCCCGGCGCGGCATCGGACAGCACGATGCCCGACGGCTGAGTCAACGAGCGAAACACCTCATCGAGCCGCCCCGCCTCCAGATGCAGCTCGGGCACATCCCAATTGTTCTTGACGATGATCGCGCTCACCGCGGAGAGGGCGCTGGCGCCGCGCCTGGGTATCGCGGTCAGTCTCTGGTCGCGCGCGACGTACTCCACTGCGGCGACCTCCGGGAGCAGGGCGATTTCGCGCCGCGCCGCCTCGAGCTGCGCGGCGGATTCGAAGCGCAGGCTGACGGCATGGTGATATCGGGAACGGGCTTCGAGCGCGGACGGAGTCTCGTCGGCCACGATGCGCCCGTTGGCGATGATGATGGCCCGCGTGCACACCTCGTGCACCTCCTCCAGGATGTGAGTGGACACGATGACCAGCTTGTCCTTGCCGAGGTCATTGATCAGCCGCCGTACCTCGTGCTTCTGATTGGGATCGAGCCCGTCGGTGGGCTCGTCCAGGATCAGAACCTGCGGGTCGTGAATCAAGGCCTGCGCCAGGCCGACGCGGCGGCGAAACCCCTTGGAGAGCGTCTCGATCACCTGCTGGATCACGGGCGCCAATCCCAAACGCTCGATCACCACCGCGCGGCGCACGCGCCGCCGTTCGCCCGTGAGCCCGCGCACATCGGCGACGAAATCCAGGAACTCGGCCACCGTCATCTCGCCGTAGCTCGGAGCACCCTCCGGCAGATACCCCATGCAGGACTTCGCCGCGACGGGAGCCTGCTCGATGTCGTGTCCGCAGACCGAGACTCGTCCGGCGGACGGGGCGATGAAGCCGGCGATCATGCGCATGGTCGTGGATTTGCCCGCGCCGTTGGCGCCCAAAAATCCGAGCACCTCGCCCGGTGCCACGGTGAAGGTCAGATCATCGACGGCCAGTTTGTCGCCATAGCGTTTCGATAAATTTTTCGTCGTAATCATGGGCGCCTTTGAGCGTTCGTCGATGAGGAGGTTCCAATTTTTTTGCTCGAATTTTTTGCTCGATATGCCGCGGAGGCGCCGAGCTCGCCGCAGAAGGCTTAAGGTGCTACATGCCCCGCGCCTTCGCATCGATGGCCGCTTTGTTTTCTTGGAGTATACGCCTTACTTCGGGCAGCGAGGGCCGGCCTGCCATGCGTGCGATGAGCTCGGGCAATTCGTACCACTTACGTCCCCATTGCACCAGGCGGTTCGCATCGGCGACGACCTGCTCGCTGGCCGCGTCCGAGACGCCGCCGGACTCGGCCGGCGGGGAGGTCATTTTGGGAGCGGGCTTGGCGGCCGGTTTCGGCGTCGGCGGCGTCTTCGCCGGCGCTCCGAGCCGCGGGGGTTGCTTCGCGGGCCTTGCCGCCGGCTTGATGGCGGCCTCGGACTTGCGCTCGGTGCGCGCCACCTGCTCGGTGCCGGCGGGAGGCGCCGTGCGCTTGGTGGCGAGGAGTTTGGGCATTTCCCGAGTGCCCGTGGCCGCATCGGCCGGGGCGCGCGCGGCGCCGTCCGGCGGCTCCAGCGTCAAGGGACGCTCGTTCGCGACGTCGGCCAGGGGAATGAAGCGCTGGATGTGCTCGGCTCCGACGAGGTTGGCAAGAGAGGCCATCAGTTCCAGCGATTCGGAAAATTTCGCGTCGCCCATTTTCACCCGCTCTTCCACCTGGCCGCGCAGCGCGATGGCTTTTTGCATCGCTACGTCGATGATCCAGCGGTTCGGCCGCAGGTGTTCAATCCAGGGCTGAATCTTCCAATAGCTGCCCTCATCGAGCTCGGAGTACTTGGCGTGCAGCTCGAGGCTCTTGAGCCATTTTTCCAATAGGTCCAGCAGTCGTTGGTCGGCGGGTGTTGCCATGTCTTTGCAGCTCCAGGCTGCACCCTAAACGAACGGCCGCCCGATGGCTAGAGCCTGTACCAACGGTACATCGCGACCCCGGCGCGCTAGACTGCCTGGCATGTGTGGAATAGCCGGCATCATCGGTCCGCGAGCCAGTGTCGAAATCGCGAGCAGCATGGCGCAGCGTCTGCGCCACCGCGGCCCGGACGGCGAGGGGGCGTGGGGCGAACCGGGAGCCGCTCTGGCGCACCGACGCCTGGCCATCCTGGATCTGTCCGAGTGCGGGCACCAGCCGATGCTGTTCGACTCACAGGTGCTGAGCTACAACGGAGAGATCTACAACCACGAGCGCTTGCGCGCCGCGCTGCCGGGACCCTGGCGGTCCACCGGGGACACCGAGGTGCTGTTGCATCTTCTGGCCCGTCACGGCGGCGCCTGTCTCGAGCGCCTGGTCGGGATGTTCGCGTTTGCCGCCTGGGACACGCGGCAGAAGCGCCTGTTGCTCGCCCGCGACCGCCTCGGAATCAAGCCTCTGTACTATCAATTGCTGCCCGACGGGATTGCATTCGCCTCGGAGCTCAAGGCCCTCTTGGTTCTCGGCCGTCCGGAAATCGATTCGAGCGCGGTGCGCGATTATCTCTTTCATGGCTATATTCCCGCGCCGAAGACGATCTATCGCGGCATCGCGAAGTTGCCTGCAGGGCATGCGCTGACCTGGGAAGCGGGCCGCGTCAGCATCGAGCGCTACTGGAATCCCTCGACCGCGATCACGGCGCGCACTGCCGGCGACACGGTGCATGAGCTCGACGCGCTGCTGCGCGATGTCGTGCCCGCGCACACCTTGTCGGATGTCCCCGTCGGAGTCTTCTTGAGCGGCGGCATCGATTCGGCGCTCACCGCCTACTACCTGGACACGCCGCGGACCTACACCCTGGGGTTCGATTTAGGGAAGCGCTCCGAAGCGGCCGCGGCACGCCGCGCGGCCGAGCACTTGAACACCGAACACCTGGAGATGACGGCGCCGCTGACGGACTTCGAGCAGGCTCTCGAGCGCATCCCTAAGCTCTTCGATGAGCCCTTCGGCGACAGCGCCGCGTGGTCGAATTATCTGATCGCGCAATTTGCGCACCGCGAGGTGACGGTTGCGCTGAGCGGGGAGGGCGGCGATGAGATTTTTTGCGGCTATCCGCGCTACTGGTCGAGCGTCGGCTCGCGCTCCTCGGTTCTCAACAGAGCTCTCGCCCGCTACCTGCCTCCGCTGTCGCGCTTCGGCTCCTCGATGCAGCGGCATGCCTACGTGGGCCTGCCCGCCTATGCCGCGGCGCTGGGCGGCATGACCGCGCGGCAGATCGACTCGCTCCTGGGGGAGCGCTGGCAGGACCCGCAGTACGACTATCTGTGGTTCTACCGGCAATATTGGCGCGAGGACTTGAGTCCGCTCGCGCAATTGCGCTGGCTGGATTTGAACACCAATCTTGCCGAGGGTTTGTTGACGAAGGTCGATCGAACCAGCATGGCGCATTCGCTCGAAGTGCGGCCGCCGCTGCTCGATCATCGCTTGGTGGAGTTCATGCTGAGCGTGGATCCGGCCGTATTGGTCGACCGGCGGCGCCGGCGCGGCAAACTGCTGGTCCGCGCGCTCATGGAACCGCGGCTGCCCGCGGGGCATCTGGATCAGCCTAAATCCGGGTTCGGCCTGCCGGTGCACCGCTGGCTGCGCCGCCATCCACGGGCGCTGAACGGCGCGGTACGGCGGCTGATGGATCGCGGCGTGCTGCGGCGTGCGGTGGGGACTGAATTTCGCCGCGCCTGGTACCTCCTGGTGTTGGATCGATGGTTCACCGCCTTTGGCTGACGCCGTGATCGACCCCGCGACAAACACCCCGACCGCCGCCGGCGCAGCCCGCCCGGCGCCGCGAATTCTCTTCGTGCCGGTCTCGGGGATTTTCGGCATGGGCGAATATGCGCGAGCGCTGGCGATTGCGGGCGCCGCGAGCCGGCGCTGGCCGGGCGCGGCCATCCACTTCATGCTGAGCAGCGCCGCTCCGTACACCGCCGATGCGCCGTTTCCCGCGACCCTGCTGGCCTCATCGCCGACCTTTCATTCCGCGGCCGTCATCGGATTGCTCGAGTCGTGGCGGCCGGACGTCGTGATCTTCGACAACGCGGGGCGCACGGCGCAGCTGCGCGCGGCGCGCCGGTCCGGCGCGCGCGTGATCTATATCAGCGCGCGCCGCCGCCAGAGACACAAGGCGTTTCGCTGGAGCTGGATGCAGCTGCTCGACGAGCACTGGATCGCCTACCCGCAATTCATCGCCGGCGCATTGAGCTTCCTCGAGAGGCTCAAGCTGCGGATGGCCGGCCGGCCCACCGTGCGGTATCTCGACGTCATTTTGCCGCGCCCGGATCCGGTGCGGTGCGGCGCCATCCTGTCGCGCGCCGGCTGCGGCGCCGGAACCTTTGCGCTGGTGGTGCCGGGAGGCGGCAGCGGCCATCCGGGGGCGGATCGGGCGGCGACGCAGTTCATGAGGGCGGCGCGTGCGCTCGCCGCCCGCGGCACGGCGACGGTGTACGTGGGCCCGGTCGCGGGCGAGGGCGAGGGCGGGGGCGACGGCGCAGCGGTGCATGAGCCGAATTGGCATCCGCTCGGCCCGCTGCCGCAGCCCGACTTGGTCGAGCTCATGCGCTCGGCGCGGCTGATCGTCGCCAACGGCGGCTCGACCTTGCTGCAGGCCATCGGCTGCGGCAACGCCTGTATTGCCGTGCCGATTGCCAAGGATCAATTCGAGCGCACGCGGCGCTGCGTCGCCGCCGGCGTGGCGGTGGCCGCGCCTCTCGAGGCGACGGGCATCGTGCAAGCCGCGGATCGGCTGCTCAGCAATGAGCCGCAGCGTGCGGCGTTGGCGGGACGCGCCGCGCACCTCAATCTAGCCGACGGTCTCGAGGTGAGCATGCTGGCGCTGGAACATTTGCTCGAGTCGGCGCAAGGCCGCGCCGAACCCAAGCCGCCGGCGTCTTGAGCATGCCGAACGCCGTTCTGCTTGGCTACGATCTCGAGCAGCCGTCATTCCGGCACCGCATGCGCACTCTCATCGGCGCTCTGGAGGCGGCCGGCTGGGGCGTGCGCGCGGAGCGATTTCCGAGCGGCCGCTACGGCCTTCGAACCTGGGAGCGCCGCTCGCTGCTGCGCGAGGCGGACGTGATCGTGCTGCACCAGATCAAACTGAGCGCGGCGGAAGCGCGTCTGTTCGCCGCCCTGAGCCGGCGGCGCGTTTTCGACGTCGACGATGCCATCTATGTGCGCAAGCCGCGGCGCCTCGGCGACGCCGCGGACGACTCGCGCTGGCGCAGAAGAAAATTCGCCGCGACGTGCCGCCGGGTGGACCTGGTCGCCGCCGGCAACGACGTGCTGGCCGGCGTCGCGCGCGCTTCGGCGCGGGCCGTCGCCATTCTTCCCACGTCGATCGACACCGCGCAGTACCAGCCGACGAGCGCCGCGCCGGGCGACCCGCCCACCATCGCCTGGATCGGCAGCCCGGAGAACCTCGTGTACCTGGAGATGATCCGGCCGGCGCTGGTGCGTCTGACGCGCCGCCACCCGGCGCTCAAGATGAGGATCATCTGCTCGCGCTTTCCGGAATGGCCCGAACTCAACGTCGAGCGCATCGCGTGGAGCTCGGCGACCGAGGCGCAGGCGCTCGCCGCGGCGCATATCGGGGTCATGCCGCTGACCGACGATGAATGGAGCCGCGGCAAGTGCGCGTTCAAGCTGCTGCAGTACATGGCCGCCGCGCTGCCCTGCGTGGCCTCGCCGGTCGGCGCCAACACCGAGGCGGTGATCGACGGTGTCAACGGCTTCCACGCACGCAGCGACGAGGAATGGGAGAGGGCTCTGGAGTCGCTGATCCAATCGCCAGAGCTGCGCGCACGCTTCGGCGCGAGCGGGCTCGCGCACGTCGAATCCCGCTACGCGATGCGCACCTACCGGGCGCGGTATGTGGAATTGCTGACCGGGCTCGCCACGCAATCGGGCCGGGATGCCATGCGCCCCGTCCCGGAAGCCGGTATCCTTTGACCGATGCAGGCCATGCATATCTATCAGATTCTGACCCCTCTTATCTCGCCTCGAGACCTCGATGCCGGCTTCGAGGTATTGGACAACTGCGGCAATGAGCGGCCGGATTGGTTCGAATACTGGCCGATCAGGCGATTTTTGCTCAACGAGAGGCTGGACGAGAATGCCTTCTATGGTTTTCTGTCCCCTAAATTCAAGCTCAAGACGGGCCTTGAGGCCGCCGCAGCCCGGCAACTCATCGCCGCGGCCGATCCGGCAACGGACGTGATCCTGCTGAGCCCCAGCATTCACAACAGCGCCTATTATCTGAACGTCTTCGAGCACGGCGACGCCGAACATCCGGGCCTCAAGACGATCGCGGCGCGGCTGTTCGAACGGCTCGGCCTGCCGCACGACCTGGACTCGCTCGTGTCCGATTCGAGGTACACGGTGCTGTCGAATTATTTCGCCGCGAAGCCTCGCTTCTGGCGCGAATGGCTCGCCGTGAACGAGAAGATTTTCGCCATTGCGGAGGCGCCCGACGATGCGCTCGGCGCGCAGCTGCGCGCGCCGACCACCTATCGCGGCGGCTTCGGCGCGCAAATGAAAGTATTCATCGTGGAGCGCATGGCCACCTGGCTGCTGAGCGTCGACCGCAGCTTCACCGTACAGGTGCGCGATCCCTTCGCGGCGCGCTCGCGGATCTACAAGCTGCCCGTCGCCATTGTGTGCGATGCGCTGAAGATCGCCTATGCCACACAGGGCCGCGCGCAGTACAAGGACGTATTCATGATGGTGAGGGGATTGCGCAGATTCTTGAATCTTCAAGTGCGGCTCGGCGGCGCGCTCAAGTGCAGGCGCGTGGCGCCCTGCCTGCGGATATTGAAGTCGTACTGGCCGCAAGATGAGCGCTAGCGGCGCGACGATGACGCCGGGCACGGCGCCCGGCGCGGCGGCGCCCCGCACGGCGCCCGGCGTCGAGCCCGAATTCTGGCGCGGCCGGCGGGTGCTGCTCACCGGCCACACCGGTTTCAAGGGTGCCTGGATGAGCCTGTGGCTCGGCGGCATGGGCGCCGAAGTGACGGGCTACGCGCTGCCCGCGGCCGGCGAGCCCAGCCTGTGGGGCATCGTCGCAGCGCGGGGCGCGGGGAGGCACTCGGTGATCGCCGATATCCGCGATGCGCCGCGAGTCGGCGAGGCCGTGGCGCGGGCCGATCCACAGATCGTGATCCACATGGCGGCCCAGGCCCTGGTCAGGGAATCATACCGCGACCCGCTCGGCACCTATGCGACCAATGTGCTCGGCACCGCGGCGCTGCTGCAGGCCTGCCGCGCGCTCAGCAATCTGCAATGCGTGGTCATCGTCACCAGCGACAAGGTTTACGACAATCGGGGCGAGGGCCGCGTCTTCGGCGAAGGCGATCGGCTCGGCGGCCACGATCCCTACAGCAACAGCAAGGCCTGCGCGGAGCTCGTGACCGCGAGCTTTCGCGACAGTTTTTTCGCCGGCGGACCGCCGATCGCCACCGCGCGCGCGGGCAATGTCATCGGCGGCGGCGACTGGTCGGAGGACAGGCTGATTCCCGACTGCGTCAGAGCGCTCGAATCCGGCCGGCCCGTGAACCTGCGCTATCCCGACGCCGTGCGCCCCTGGCAGCATGTGCTCGAGCCCTTGTGCGGCTACCTGAGCCTGGCGCAGGCACTGGTGGCGGCGCCTGCCGGGACGCCGCGAGCTGTCAATTTCGGCCCGGACCCGGCATCCTTCTGCAGCGTGCGCGAGGTGGTGGAGGCATTCGGTGCGCGATTCGCGGGCAAGCCGGGGTGGGTGCGCGATCCCAAGCCGCAGCCGGCAGAGGCGCAGGCCCTGGCGCTGTCCTCGGTGTTGGCGGCACAGGCTCTGGGCTGGCGTCCAAGGCTCGGCATCCGCGAGTCGCTGTCGTGGACGGCGGATTGGTATTCGGCCCATTCGGCAGGGGAGAACATGGCGGCATTTTCCGAGGCGCAGATCGCGCGGTATCGAGTTTTGTTGAGGCAGTCCCCATGAAGTGCGTGATTCTCGCCGGCGGCAAGGGCACGCGCATCGCCGAGGAATCGAGCACGCGCCCGAAACCCATGCTGGAAATCGGGGCGCAACCCATCCTCTGGCACATCATGAAGCTGTATGCGTCCTTCGGCGTCACGGAGTTCATCGTCTGTCTCGGCTACAAGGGCTACGTCATCAAGGAATACTTCGCGAATTACTTCCTGCATCAGGCGGACGTCACCTTCGACATGACCGAGAACCGGGTCGAGTACCATGATTGCCGCAGCGAACCGTGGAAGGTGACGCTCGTCGACACGGGCGAGGAAACCATGACGGGCGGGCGGCTGCTGCAGGTGCGCAAATTTCTCAATCCGGGCGAGCCGTTTTGCATGACCTACGGAGATGGGCTCGCCAATATCGATATCGGCGCGGAGCTCGCATTTCATGCCGATCACGGCCGCAAGGCGACGGTGGCCTGCGTGCGCCCGCCGGCAAGATTCGGGCGCATCGTGACCCAGGGCACGGCGGTGGTCTCCTTCGAGGAGAAGCCGACCGCCGAGGGCGGTCTGATCAACGGCGGCTTCTTCGTGCTCGAGCCGAGCGTGCTCGAACTGATCGAGGGCCACCAAATCATGTGGGAGAAGGAACCCATGGAGAGTCTTGCAGCGGACGGCCAATTGGCGGCGTGGGTGCATCGCGGCTTCTGGCAGCCGATGGATACGCTGCGCGACAAACAAAATCTCAATTCACTATGGGATAGCGGGGCCGCCCCATGGAAGCTGTGGGACAGGACACCACAGTGCAAATGACGGGCGCGTTTTGACCATCGTTCCGGGGTGGCACCCGATGGTGGTGCACTTTCCTCTGGCGCTGGTGGTGACCGCGGCGCTGCTGCTGTTGGCGGCGCGTCTGAAGCGTCCCGGGCGATACAGCGCCGCTCTGGCCCTCGTCGGCACATGGAATCTGTGTCTCGGCGCCTTGGGCGCCTTGATCGCGCTCGGCACGGGGCTTGCGGCGGTGCTGCATCTTGACGTCGGCGCGGCCGCGCACCAGTCCATTTCTTTGCACGTGAGATGGGCGATTTTTACCACGCTGGCGCTTACGCTTCTGGCCGTGTGGCGCGGCGCCGGTACCGCGCACGAATCGCGTCCCTCCTGGATATTCATGGCGGTGCTCGCGGCGGCGACCGCCTCGCTGATCGTCACCGGATACCGCGGCGGGCAGAACGTCTATGAGTACGGCGTCGGCGTGCGGGGCCCGCCGTCAGTGTTGGTTCGCTGATCCGCCCGCCGCCGGGTCGGGCGCCATCGACTCATCGTCCTGCTTCATCAGTTCATCCGGCTGCACCTCGCCCGCCGGCATCGGCGGCGGATTGGGAAGGGCTGCGGAGTTCTCGGCGGGAATTTGCGGCGGCCTGCCCGGATCGGCCGGATGTTCCGCCATCCGCTCGGTCTGACCCCACTCGGAGGTCGACCATCCGCCGCCCAAATCGTTGATCAGCGTGACGCTCGCGGTCAGCTCGCGCAGCTGAATCTGCAGCTCGGTCTCACGAGCGCTGAGAAAGGCGTTTTGCGCGACGACGACATTCGAGTAGCTGTCGACGCCGTTGTGGAAGAGCACAATGGTCAGCTGCACGGCGCGTTTTGCGGCCACGGTGGCGCGGTGCGCCTGTACCAATTCCTGCGCGAGGATACGCAGCGCAGCCAAATTATCTTCCACGGACTGGAACGCGCTCAGTACCGTTTGCCGATAAGTGGCCACCTGGCTGTCGTTGAGGGCGCGCGCCTGCGCGAGCGCCGCGCGGTGCGCCCCGCCGTCGAACAGCACCTGGGCCAGGCTCGGTCCCACGGACCAGATCCGGTTCGGGAAGTCGAACAGCGAGCTCAACGCCGTCGACTCGTAGCCGGCCGAGGCGCTCAAAGTCAGGCTGGGAAAGAACGCGGCGCGGGCGACGCCGATCTGGGCATTGGACTCCGCCACCTGCCGCTCCGCGGCGGCGATGTCCGGCCTGCGCTCGAGCAGATCGGATGGCACACCCACCGGGACGTCCGGCAGCTGCTGCTCGAAGTGCCGGTAGGGAATGGAGAATCGGGCCGGAGAAACGCCGATCAGCACGGCGATGGCGTGCTCGTACTGGGCGCGGGCGACTCCGACGTCGGTGGCCTGCGCCATCGCCGACTGCAGCTGCGTTTCGGCCGAGGCGACGTCCGCCTCCGAGTCGACACCGCTGTTGACCAGCGTGCGCACCAAGTGGAGGCTGACCTGGTAGTCGGCCACGGTGGTCTCGAGAATACGCCGCTGCTCATCGGCTACGCGCAGCTGGAAGTAATCCTGCGCGAGCAGACTCTGCGTGCTGAGCAGGGCGTTCGCCAGCTGCGCCGCGCTTGCCTGGGCCGCGTAGCGATTCTCCGCCACGGTGTTGCGGATGCTGCCCCACAGATCGACCTGGTAGGACGCCTCGAGCGGAAAGGTGAAAATATTGTGGGTGAGCGAGGAGCTGCCCGACGCCGCGGTCGTCGTGGTCGTGGTTGTCGTCGTGGTGCCCGTCCCGACGGCGGTGCCGCCGCTCGAGCCCGCGATCGCGGCACTGGATCTTTCGCGCGTCATGGACGGGTCGAGGCTGAAGCTCGGGAACAGCTGGGCCTGCGCTTCGAGCACCAGAGCATGGGCCGCGCGGTAACTCGCCTCCGCCGCGACAATGGTTTGATTCGATATCGCGACCCGCGCTTCCAGGTCGTTGAGCTGCGGATCCTGGTAGAGCTCCCACCAGTTGCCGCGCAGGGCGGCGTCGCGGGGGGCGGCGACCTTCCATCCTTGACTCGGCGCATCGCCGGGGGCGGCTTCCTTGAAGGCCGGAGGCGCATCGGTCTTCGGCGGATCGTAACGCGGCGCGAAATTGCATCCCGTCAACATCAGCAAGCCCCCGCCGGCCGCCAGCGCCGATAATGTGCGCCGGTTTTTCATGACGCGGCCGGCTGCTGTGCGGAGCCGGCGCCCTCCGGCGGTTTGGCGAATCCGAACTTCGAGACCCAGGAGTTCAACCGGTCCATGTACAGATAGATGACCGGCGTCGTGTACAGGGTCAGCACCTGGCTCACGATGAGTCCGCCGACGATCGCGATACCGAGCGGCCGCCGAAGTTCGGCGCCCATGCCGGTGCCGATCGCCAGGGGCACGCCCCCGAGCATCGCCGCCATGGTGGTCATCATGATGGGCCGGAAGCGCAGCAGGCTTGCCTGAAATACCGCCTCCTTGGGGCTCTTGTGGTCGCGCCTTTCCACCTCGATGGCGAAGTCGATCATCATGATGGCGTTCTTCTTGACGATGCCGATGAGCAGAATGATGCCGATCAAGGCGATGACGCTGAGGTCCGTGTGCGTGAGAAGCAGCGCCAGAAGCGCACCGACGCCGGCCGACGGCAGCGTGGACAGGATGGTGACGGGATGAATGTAGCTCTCGTACAGAATGCCGAGCACCACATAAACGGCGGCGATCGCCGCCGCGATCAGCAGCGGCTCGCTCGAGAGCGAGGCGCTGAACGCCTGAGCCGTGCCGCTGAACGAGCCGGTGATGGTGGTCGGCATGCCGGCCTTCTTTTCCGCGGCATTGATCGAATTGACCGCATCGCCGAGCGCCACGCCCGGACCCAGATTGAATGAATAGGTGACGGACGGAAACACGCTGGAGTGGTTCACCGACAGCGGCGCCGTCGAGGCTTCGAAATGCGTGAACGCCGAGAGGGGTACCATGCCGCCGCCGCTGGATGAAATATAGACGTTTTGCAGCGCGGTCGGATCCTGCCAGAAGCTCGGGTCCACGACCATGATCACGTAGTACTGATTCAAGGGAGTGTAGGTGGTGGCGATTTCACGTTCGCCGAAGGCGTCGTACAGCACGCTGTCGATGGCCTGCGCCGTGATCCCGAACCGCGAGGCGGTGGGCCGGTCGATGACCAGATTGGCCGAAAGGCCGCTGTTTTGCGCGTCGCTGCTCACGTCCGTCAACTGATGGATGCCCTTCATGGCTTTGAGCAGGATGGGGCCCCAATGGTTCAGCTGCGTCAAGTTGTCGCTATGAATGGTGTATTGATACTGGGCGTTGCTCTGCCGGCCGCCGATTCTCACGTCCTGGACGGCCTGCAGAAACAGGGTCGCGCCCGGCACCACGGCGAGCTTCGGCCGCAGCCGCGTGATGATTTGGTCGGCCGTGATTTTTCGTTGGGCAAGCGGCTTGAGCGAAAGGAATGCCCGGCCCGTATTGGTCGTCGTGCCGCCGCCGCCGCCGGTGAATATCAGCACCGTATCGACGGCGGGGTCCTGTTTGGCGATGGCCGCGAAGCGCTGAATCTTGTTCTGCATCGCCTGGAAGGAGATGGCCTGATCCGCGACGATGCTGCCGTTCAGACGGCCGGTATCCTGCTGCGGAAAGAATCCCTTCGGGATCTCGATGTACAGCAACACGGCAAGCACCAGCGTGAGGATGGCGACTATCAGCACCGGAAGGGAGCGATCGAGCACCCAGGCGAGGCTCTTTTCATAGCCCTTCAGTACGCGCTCGAAGCCCCGCTCGCTCGCCATGTACAGTCTACCGTGGGTCGATTTCTCGCGCAGCAAGATCGAGCACATCATGGGGGTGGTGGTCAGCGACACGGCCAGCGACACCAGGATCGCGACGGAGAGAACCACCGCGAATTCGCGAAACAGCCGGCCGATGATCCCGCCCATCAGCAGGATGGGAATGAAGACCGCGACCAGCGAGATGCTCATGGACAGCACCGTGGAGCCGATCTCGGCAGCGCCCTTCATCGCCGCATCCTCGGCATTCATGCCCATTTCCTGGTAGCGGGTGATGTTCTCCAGCACCACGATCGCGTCGTCGACGACGAATCCCGTGGAGATCGTCAGCGCCATCAAGGAGAGATTGTCGACGCTGTAGCCGAGCAGGTACATGGCCGCCAGGGTGCCGATGATGGACGTCGGTACGGCGACCAGCGGGATGAGGGTGGCGCGAAATTCGCGCAGAAACAGGAATACGACCAGCACCACCAGCGCCACGGAGATGAGCAGGGTGCGTTCGATGTCCGCGACGGAGGCTCGAATCGTCTGGGTCTGGTCGAGGCCGATGCTCATCTCGATGCTGGGGTCGATGCTGGCGTGCAGCTGCGGCAGGGTCGCCTTGATCGAATCCACGGTGGTGATGATGTTGGCGCCGGGCTGCCGGAAGATGATGAGCAAGGCGGCACGCTTACCGTTCGCCATCCCCATGGAGCGGACCGTCTGAACCGAATCCTGGACTTGGGCGACGTCCGACAGGCGCACCGGCTGGCCGTTGCTGTACGAGACGATCAGCGGCCGGTAGTCCGCCGCCTTCATCAGCTGGTCGTTGGCGCTGACCGCCCAGCTGCCGCGCGCATCCGACAAGCTTCCCTTGGCCTCGTTGGCGGTTTGCGCCGCGATCGCCGCGCGGACATTCTCCAATCCCAGCCCGTGCGCGCTCAACTGCGTCGGATTCACATTGATGCGCACCGCTGGCGCGGAGCTGCCGCCGACCTGCACTTGGCCGACGCCGCCGATTTGCGACAGCCTTTGTTCGAGGATGGTCGATGCGGCGTCGTACAACGCCGACGGCGGCAACTTGTCCGAGGTCAGCGCAATGATCATGATGGGCGCGTCGGCCGGATTCACCTTTCGATACGTGGGATTGGTCGGTAGATTGGCCGGCAGGTAGCTGCGCGCGGCATTGATCGCCGACTCCACGTCGCGCGCCGCGGCGTCGATGTTGCGGCTCAGATCGAATTGCAGCGTGACGCTGGTCTGGCCCAGCGTGCTCTGCGAGGTCATTTCAGTCACCGACGAGATGCGGCCGAACTCGCGCTCGAGCGGGGTCGCGATGGAAGAGGCCATGATCTCGGGGCTGGCGCCCGGCAGGGAAGCGGACACCGAGACGGTGGGAAAATCCACCTGCGGCAGCGGCGACACGGGCAGCACCCTGAACGCGGCCACGCCCGCGAGCGCGATCGCAGCCGTCAGCAGCGAAGTCGCGATGGGGCGCTGAATGAAGGGCGCGGAGAAGTTCACGAACTGGGCTCGGGCGGCGGCAGCAGCTGCTGCGGCGGCGGTAGAAGTTTCTGGTCGGGCGGGCCCTGCGAGGAGGGCGTTCCCGGCTCGGCGGGCGAGCCCGGCGGCGCCTTGCGGCCGCGCCATGCCGCGAATTTTTCCGCCAGGGAGTCGAAGAACAGATAAATCACGGGAGTCGTGTACAGAGTGAGCATCTGACTGAAGATGAGGCCGCCGACGATGGTGATTCCCAGCGGCCGGCGCAGCTCCGAGCCCACGCCGTGCCCGAACGCGAGCGGCATGGCGCCGAGCATCGCGGCCATGGTGGTCATCAGAATCGGACGGAAGCGCAGCAGGCAGGCCTCGCGAATCGCGTCGAAGGCGTTCTTGTGCTCCTTGCGCTGCGCCTCGAGTGCGAAATCGATCATCATGATGGCGTTCTTCTGCACAATGCCGATCAGGAGCACGATGCCGATGATGGCCACCACCGTCAGCTCATCGCCGCAGATGAGCAGCGCCAGCAGCGCGCCTACACTCGCCGATGGCAGCGTCGAGAGGATGGTGATGGGGTGAATGTAGCTCTCGTAGAGCACGCCGAGCACGATGTACACCGTGAGCAGCGCGCTCAGCACCAGTATGCCCTCGTTGCTCAGCGAACTGACGAATGCCTGGGCGGTGCCCTGAAAGGTTCCGAGCATCGCCGCCGGCGCCGGCATTTGCCGCTGGACCTTTTCAATCGCGCTGATGGCCGCGCCGAGCGAGGCGGTCGGGGCCAGGTTGAACGATACCGTGGTCGCGGGAAACTGCCCCATGTGGGTGATGAGGATCGGCGCGGGCTGCTGCGACATCTTGGTGATGGCGCTCAAGGGGACCGGCGCGCCGGCCGACGGCTGCAGGTAGATGTCGCCGAGATTGCCGGGATTGGTGCGGAACTCCGGCGCCACCTCCATGATGAGGTGGTACTGATTGAGCTGCGTGAACAGCGTGGAGACCTGCCGCTGCCCGAAGCCGTCGTACAGGGCATCATCGATGTTCTGCATCGTCAACCCGAGACGCGAGGCCGTGGGCCGGTCGACTTCAAGAGCCACCTGGCGGCCCTCGGTCTGCAGGTCGCTCGCGACATCCTGAAGCTCGGGCAGCTGTTTCAGCCGGTCGACGAAACCCGCGGCGTATTGCGAGAGCTCGGCCGCGTTCGGGTCCTGCATGCTGTACTGGTATTCGGTCCGGCTGACGATGTCCGCCACCGAGATGTCCTGCACGGGCTGCATGTACAGGCTGATGCCGTCGATGTGCGCGGACGCGCTCTGCAGGGCGGCGATCACATCGGTCGCCGATTCGCGCTGGCTCAGCGGCTTCAAGTTGATCTGGATGCGGCCGCTGTTGAGCGTGGAGTTCGTGCCGTCGACGCCGATGAACGAGGAGAGGCTGTCGACGGCGGGGTTGCGCAGTATCTCGGCGTCGAGCTGCTGCTGCAGCTGCGCCATTTTCGCGAACGACACCGTCTGGGTCGCCTCGGAGACCGCTTGGATCTCGCCCGTGTCCTGGACGGGGAAGAATCCCTTGGGGACGATGATCAGCAGAAGGACGGTGAGCGCCAGCGTGGCCACGGCGACGGCCAAGGTCAGGGCGCGGCGCTCGAGAACCCAATCCAGGGTGCGCTCGTAGAAGTCGACGATCTTCTGAAAAATCCTCTCCGAGGTCAGGTAGAAGCGGCTCTGTTCGGAGTCGCTCTTGTGGCGCAGCAGCTTGGCGCACAGCATGGGCGTCAGGGTCAGCGAAATCGCCGCCGAGATCAGGATGGTCGCGCTCAGCGTGATGGCGAATTCGCGGAACAGGCGGCCGGTGATGTCGCCCATGAACAGCAGCGGAATCAGCACCGCGATCAGAGAGACGGTCAGCGACATGATCGTGAAGCCGATCTGCTCCGCGCCCTTGAGCGCCGCGGCGAGGGGCGCCTCGCCCTGCTCGACGTAGCGGGTGATGTTTTCGATCATCACGATGGCGTCGTCGACCACGAAACCGGTGGAGATGGTGAGGGCCATCAGGGTGAGGTTATTGAGGCTGAAACCGAACGCATACATTGCGCCGAAAGTGCCCACCAGCGACAGCGGCACCGCGACGCCGGGAATGATGGTGGCGGCAAAGGTGCGCAGAAAGACGAAAATCACCGCCACCACCAGCGCAATGCACAGCATCAGCTCGAATTCCACATCGGCGACCGAGGCGCGCACCGTGGTCGTGCGGTCGGTCAGCACGGCCACCTTGATCACGGGAGGGATGGTCGCGCGCAGCTTCGGAAGCAGCGCCTTGACGCTGTCGACCACGTTGATGATGTTGGCGCCGGGCTGCCGCTGGATGTTGACGATCACCGCGGGCACCTTGTTCATCCAGGCCGACAACTCGGCGTTCTCCACCCCGTCGATGACCTTGGCCACATCCGTCAACATGACGGGCGCGCCGTTCTTGTAGGCGACGACGATCTTTTTGAATTCCGCGCTGGTGGTGATCTGGTCGTTGGCGCCTATTTGAAAACTCTGCGCCGGCCCGTCGAAGCTGCCTTTTGCGGTGTCGAGGCTGGTAGCGGTCAGCGCGGTGCGCACATCCTCCAGGTTGAGGCCGTAGGCGGCGAGCTGAGTGGGATTGAGCTGGATGCGGACCGCGGGCTTCTGGCCCCCGCTGATCGTCACCGCGCCGACGCCGGGCAGCTGCGAGATCTTCTGTGCGAGACGCGTATCCGTATAGTCTTCGACCTGCGAGAGGGGCATCGAGTCCGACGTCAGCGCAAGAGTGAGAATGGGCGCGTCGGCCGGGTTGACCTTGCTGTAGACCGGCGGCATGGGCAGTTGCGCAGGCAGGTAATTCTGCGCGGCATTGATCGCCTCCTGTACATCCTGTTCGGCGATGTCGATGTTGAGGCTCAAATTGAACTGCAGCGTGATGACGGAGGCGCCCGCGGAACTCGAGGAGAGCATTTGACTGAGGCCGGGCACCTCGCCCAACTGCCTTTCGAGCGGCGCCGTGATGGCGGTCGCGACCACATCGGCGCTCGCTCCCGGGTAGAACGTCAAGACCTGCATCGTCGGATAATCCACTTCCGGCAAGGCCGCAATCGGCAGCTGGCGAAAGCCGATGACTCCGATCAGCAGAATCGCCGCCATCAGCAGGGAGGTGGCGATGGGGCGCAGGATGTACGGCCGGGAGGGATTCATCCGGCCTTCTTCGCCGCCGGCTTGGCCTCCGCGGGCGGCTTGCGCTGCACGATTTTTGAGCCGTTCTGCAGCTTGTCGAAACCGTCGGTGACGAGTTGATCGCCCGCCGTGACGCCCGTGATGGCGGACGTCTCTCCCTCGGTCGCGAGAATGGTGACGTTGACCGACCGCACGGTGCTGTCGGGCTGCTCGACATAGACGAAGGCCGCGTCGTTGTTGCGCTGAATCGCCGCCTGCGGCACGAGATTGACCTGGGTCAAGGTCTTGACCAGCAATCTGGCGTTGACGAACTGGCTCGGGAAGAGCTCGTCGTGAGTGTTGGGGAAGGTGGCCCGCGCGCGTACGGTGCCCGTGGCCGTGTTGACCTGGTTGTCGACCGTGAGCAAGGTGCCGGCGGCCAGCTGGTGCTGCTTGGTGCGGTCGAGCGCCAGCACCGCCATGGAACGGCCGGTCGCCATTTGCTGGGTCACCTCGCCGAGCTCGTCCTCGGCGATGGTGAAGATCACGGTAATCGGGCGCAGCTGGGTGATGACGCACAGGCCGGAGGTGCCGTTGGCCGGCACGACATTGCCGGGATCGATGTTGCGCAGCCCCACCCGTCCATCGATGGGCGAGATGATGCGCGTGTAGTCGACATTGACCTGGGCCGCGGCCAGATTGCCCTCGTCCAATTTCACGGTGCCCGCGTCTTGATCGACGGTTGCCCGCTGAGTCGCCAATTGCTGCTCGGGAATGGCGTGCTCCTTATAGGAATTCTCATAGCGGACAAGATCGATGCGGGCGTTCTTCAGCGCGGCCTCATCGCGCCCGAGCTGTCCTTGAGCCTGCAGCAGGGCCGCCACATAGGGGCGCGGATCGATCACCGCCAACAGATCGTTTTTTTTGACGATCTGCCCCTCCTTGAAACGCACTTCGGTGATCTCCCCGGCGACCCGGCTGACCACGGTCACCGTGTACACCGGCGTCACGGTCCCGAGCGCATCGAGATAAACGTCGATATTGCCGAGCGTGACCGGCGCGGTCGAGACAGGAATGGCTTGTACGGCGGGCGGCTTCGGCTTGGGTTTGAAGAGCGCGCTCAGCAGCAGCCAGAGGCAGAGCACGAGGGCGACCACCACCAGGGTGGACGCGAGCCAGTGCCTCTTGATCTTGGAGCGGAAGTGTTCAGGCACTGCGTTTGAACCGGTGTTTGCGGTTCGATCCATCATAAGCGGAACACCGGCTAATCGGACAACTTCACCTATCTTAACAAAACGCAAATTGCGGCGCGCGACGCGCAACGCGCAACGAACGCAAATTGCGGCGCGCGATGCGCAACGCGGCGTTAGCGTAGCATTCAAACGCCGCACGGTGCAGACGCTGCGACCGCCGCATTCAGCTCTCGCCGTTTGTATTTATTACAAGTACAACGCCGGCGGCGGCGGGTCCGAAGCGTGATCCGCGCGGTCCACCATCAGAGTCGGATACGCAAGGTTCCACCATCCGTAGCCGTCGTTGGCGCTGCCCTTGTCATCGGCTAAGGTGGCGGTCGCTTTCGCAACGTCGCCGAGCGTGTGCTGGTAGTCGTCCTGCGCCATCGGGCGACGTCGTACCCGAGAGGCCGCGCTAACGCGTGAGTTCCTTGACCAGCCGATCCGCGTGATAGATATGCTTCAGGGCCTCCGTGATGCCCGTGACGTCCACTGCCACGGCGCGGTTCTGGGCGCCGTCATAGCCGAAATCCCCGCCCAACGACTGGATGTTGCCGTCGAAGATCAGGCCGATCACCTCGCCGCCGCGTCCGATCACCGGTGAGCCCGAATTGCCGCCGATGATGTCGTTGGTCGAGACGAAATTGAGCTGGGCGTTGGGATCGACCGACTTCTGCGCCGCGATCCAGCTGTCCGGCAGCTTGAAGGGGTCGCGGCCCGTCGCGTGCGCATAGGCGCCCGCGAAATTCGTGGTGGGCGCGATGGTGCGCCCATTCTCCTGGTATCCGTTCACGGCGCCATACGACAACCGCAGCGTAAAGGTCGCGTCCGGGTATGCGCCCTTCCCGTCGAGCGCGAAACGCGCCTTGGCAATCAGCGCGGCATTCTTGGTGATCACGGCCTTCACGGTGTTCTCACCGTCGGCCCGAACGGCGCGGGCGGACGGATCCAGCCTGCGTGCGAAATCGATCATTGGATCGTGATAGGCATCGATGGCGCTCGGACCGCCCTCGAGCAATTTGGCGCGCACCGGCGCGTCGCCCAATTTCGTGCCCGCCACGAGCGCCTCGGCGATCTCTTCGGGACTTTGGTTGCCGAGCAGGGTGCGCACGTCGGGGTCCGAAGTGCCCAAGTATTCACGCACCTTGGTGAGCCACCAGGTCAGCACGGTCTTCTCCAGCTCCGCGTAGATCGGTGCGGGGGAAATGATCTGTTGGCGCAGCGCCGGGAAGTTGGCATCGGCGTAGGCCTCCAACCTATCGCCGTCCGGCTTGCCGATCTCCGCCGCGTAGCGGTTCAGGGCTATCGAGTGGCCGAGCAGCTCGGACATCCACTGCGGCCATCGCTCGAGCAGTGCGTTGCGGACGAAGATGTCCCGCTGATGCGCCTCGGCCGCGGCGATGGCATCCCAGGCTCCGCCGTAGCTCGCCTGCAGGGCCGGATCGGCCGCCACGCGCCTGCGGAAATCGCTCTCGGCGCGAGCCTTATCGGCAATCAGAGACCCCTGCACCAGGGCGAGCTGCCGGCCCTTGATCGCTTTCAGCGAATTCTCGATGGAGAAGAGCAGCGTTCTCGAGATGCGCGCCTCTTCCGGCCCTTTCGTCGCGAACTCGCTGAGCACGCCGCGCAATTCCGAAAACACGCTCAAGACGAACGGCTGGGCCGCGTCGCGCTGAAATTCGAGCTGCGCCAGCGTGTCGTCGCGCTCGGTGGAACCGGGATTGCCGCTCGTGAAGGCGATATCGCCTTGTTTCACGCCCGTGGATGCGAATCTCAAGTAGGTAGCCGTGTGCAGCGGCTTGCCCTTGTCATAGATGCGCACGAAGGCTGCATCCAGGTCGTAGCGGGGAAAGGTGAAGTTGTCCGGATCGCCGCCGAAGAACGCCGCGCTCTCCTCGGGCACGAACACCACGCGCACATCTTGATAGCGCCTGTATTTGTACAGATCGTACACGCCGCCCTGGTACAGGGTCACCACCTCGCAGCGTACGTCGGACGCCGTGCCGCAGGCGCGCTCGATCTGCGCCTTCACCGCGCGCTCCGACTCGTGGAACGCACGGTCCGATTTACCCGCGGTGGCCGCCTCGACCTGCTTCGTCACATCGGAGATATCCACCAGCTGATTCGCCTCCATGGCGGGACAGGTCTTTTCCTCCGCCGCGGTCGCGGCGTAGAAGCCGTTGGCGACGTAGTCGTGCTTGGCGTCGGCCAGGCCGCTGACGCAATCGCGGGCGCAGTGATGGTTCGTCATCACCAGGCCGTCGGCCGACACGAGGCTGGCCGAGCAGCCGACGGTCAGCCGGATGCTGCCGAGCCGCGCATGTTCGAGCCAGGCGGCATCCGGTGCCCAGCCGTACTTCGCACGCATCTTGGCCGCCGGGAAATTATCGTAGGTCCACATGCCCTCGTCGGCGAAGGCGGGGGCAGCGAGGCATACGGCGGCGAGCAGCAGCGAGGCACGGCGTAGGGAACGCATCCGAACTCCTTAATCTTCTGATTCAGGTTTCCGGTGCATCGGCGACGGCGGCGCAACGGGCCGTCAGGAATGTTATCGCACCTGATGCGCGGGATCGAAAAAATGTCCTAGCCCGCGCAGCTCAGGCGGTCCGACATCGCGGGCGCCCGCAGCGCGCGCTGAACCTGCGCCGCGATGTGGTCCATTATGAAGTCTCGTCGATTGCGCGCAGAATGAACCCAGTTCTTCATAGAAACAGGACGATGGAACTCACACCATGTCCATATTGCGGGACCAGAGCCGTACTCAGCGTTATCGATGACTCTGAACAGGACTGCAATTGGTTTTGGGTGTCATGCCGGCTGTGCAAGTTTGGCGATTCTGAATCACGTCATACGGCCGGGAAGGCCGCCGAGGCGGCCTGGAACGAGCAATGTGCCGCGCTGCTGGTGAAGTCTCGGGTGGGGTACGCGTGAGGCGTAACTCGTTGATTTATTGGCGCTCCCTACCGGATTCGAACCGGTGTACTTGCCTTGAGAGGGCAATGTCCTAGGCCTCTAGACGAAGGGAGCGGTGTTTTCAGGAACTGGCCGCCTGAACCCAAGAGGGCTGGTAGTATACGGGCCAATTTTTTGGACTCAAGCGGAACTCCCTTTTTTGAACGCATCGTCGACGCCCTTTACTCCCTTGGTGATTCCTCGCTCCGAGCATTCGATTTCGCGTGCTGCGATTTCGCCAAACGCCCTGAAAGTCCTCTACCGCCTCAAAGAAGCGGGCTACCAGGGGTTTTTGGTCGGCGGCGCGGTGCGGGACCTGCTGCTCGGAATCACGCCGAAGGATTTCGACGTGGCAACCAACGCCCTGCCGGAAGAGCTCAGGCGCTTGTTTCGCAATTGCCGCCTCATCGGCCGGCGCTTCCGTCTGGCGCATGTGCATTTCGGCAGCGAGATCATCGAGGTGGCGACCTTTCGGGCGGCCGCGGCGCCGGAGCGCGAGGATCTTCCCGACGATGCCGCCGACGGTGCGCCGGAAGAGGCGCCCGAGGGCGCCCTGGAAGGTGGCGATGAGTCGGGC
>Ga0181534_10000670_pt1 | contig 23894 bp, 23 predicted proteins | sample PEATcosm2014_Bin_37_FD_119758 | JGI IMG/M metagenome (GOLD analysis project Ga0181534, IMG submission 119758) | Peatland microbial communities from MTU Mesocosm Facility, Houghton, MI, USA - PEATcosm2014_Bin17_10_metaG | ecosystem: Environmental > Terrestrial > Soil > Wetlands > Peat | place...
CGCCCGCGCGCTGATGAGCAACTCCGGATTGTCATACTCGCCGCTCAGGTTGTCGGCAATACTCTCGAGCACCGGCCCGGGCGCGGTGCAGATATTGATGGTCGCGGTGGCGTACGGCAGGGCGGTTATGTACGGGGCGATCTTGCGGTAACGGTCTGCTCCGAAGCCGGGAAGATTCATCAATTCGCTGGGGCTGTGCATGGGCCAGTTGCCGGTTCGATACGGCGGCACCTGGCTGGTATACACCGCATCTTCGGCACCATCCGGCTCGCCCGGCTGATCGTCCGCGTCGATCCAGTCGCGTGCGATCCCGGCCCATTTGGCCTCGAGGCCGACCGATACCAGCAGCCGCTGAAATTGCTCGAGCGGCTGCGGATCCTGTTCCGGCTTGCCGTTCACCATGATCACATGCGCGAGATTGTTCAAGTTGAACCGGCCCTGCATGTCCTCGAGCGCGCCTTGCAGCGTGCCGATCGGCTCGCCTTCCGGATCGTTTTCGGGGGTGATCGGCAGCGGCTGGGTGGGCTGCGCCCACGGCTGCGCGAGCGTCACCTGCGTGGTGCTTTGCGCGCTTGCCGTGGTTTGGCCCGTCGTGGTGGTTGAAGTATTTTGGGTTCCTTGAGCGTTCTGCGCATTTTGCGCCGCCTGCGGCAGCGGGCTTCGGCCGTTTTGCGACAGCACATCCGCGGCCAGCGCTTCGGCGCCCATGCCGAAATGAAATGCCTGCTCCGCCGCGATCACGCCGATGGTGCGCCGGCGCTCGAGCCAGCCGTCGAAGCTCAGCTTGGTCGCGAGTATGGTGGCGAGGGCGACCAGGATCAGGGCGATGATGAGCGCCACGCCGCGTTGGCGGGCGCGTCCCACGGGGCACCGTGCGCCGCTGCGCCGGGCGCCGGCGCGCCGCGCGCTCACCCGGCCACCTCGATGAGGCGGCGGATGCGGCCCCAGTCCTTGAACTCGATGGTGATCTCGACCGCAACCGGCCGGCTCCACAGGCTCTCGGGCGGGCTCATGTAGGGGGGCGGCCACTGGCTCTGCCAGGTTTGATTGCCGTCGAGGTAGCGAAACTGGATGGTTTTCACCGCGCCGAACAGATCCTGGATCACGGGCTTGGTGCCCTGCACGGTGTCGAGCGACGTGGTGTAGCTGCGTTTCAGCACGTCATCGACCAGGGCGTAGGAGACACGCTGCAGGGTGCCGCGCTGCTGACCGGCGGTGTTCGACCAACCGGCGCGGGTGAGTTCCGCCAGCGCGATGGTGGTGTTGGTCGAATTGTTGAAGTTCGAGCTGAAGCCGGGATCCGAATTGAAGTGCATGCTGCTGTTCGAATTCGACGGCGAGGAGCCGGCGCTGCCGAAGGTGCTGCCCGCCGCCCCCGCGCTCGTGCCATTGCCGGAAAACGCGTGCAGCGCGGGCACGCGGGTTTGTCCGAGCGGATCGCGTACCGGCCGCGGCACCATTTGCGCGAAATCCATCACCAGCACCCGCATGCCGTATTCGATCTCGCGCGAGCGCTTGAGCGCCTCCTCGGTGCGCTCGGCCGAGATGCGCGCTTCGCGATACGTGCCGTAGCCGAGCGCCGACATGATGCCGAGAATCAACAGGGCCACCAGCATCTCGATCAAGGTGAAGCCGCGCGTGCGGTTGCCGATGCGCGCGCTCATTGCGGCACGACCTGGCCGGTGGGGTTCGGGGTGGGCGTGATCCCGCCGGGTTGCGCGGTGGTGTTGGTGGTCGGGATGCACGGCGCCGCGGTGGTGGTCGTGGTGGTGGTCGCGGTGGCGCTCGTGCCCACCGCGCCGGGGGTGGTGCCGGCGACCCCGCCGGCGGTGCAGGGCTGCAGCGCGGTGCCCAGGGTGTCGCCGACGGTCCAATCGATGTTCGATCCGCCCGGTGTGGAGAGCGCGGAGCCCACGAAACTCGAGAATTCCGCGACCGGATTGCCCTTGGTCTTGGCGTTGCCTTCCCAGACGCGCACCACCACGCGTTTCATGCTCGCAACGCTCGTATTGAAATAGCGGGTGTCGTAGTGCCAGGTGCGGTTGGCGAAATCCAGCTCGCCGGCATCACCGTTGGTGCTGCTCTGCGCGAGCTTGTTGACGGTCAGGCGCACTTCTGAGAGCCGGTTGAGCGCGATCCATTGGGCGAGCGTCTTGTCGCGCAGGTAGCCGCTGGTGCGCGCGGTGCCGCTCACCGTCACCATCAGGGCGGCCAGCCCGAGCGCCACGATCATCAGCGCCACCAAAACCTCGACCAGGGTGAAGCCGCGGTTCGAGTCGCGGCTCATGAGCGCTTTTCTTGATGGTCGGAACTGCGCTGCGTGGTCTTGCCGGTGGCATCGCCCTGCACCGAGGCCTGGGCCGCGGTTCCCTGGCGCGTCAGGGTCAGCAGAAACGGGGTTCCTTCGCCGCTGGCCGCGATCGCCACCTGCGGCGCGGGCGGCGTCGCGTCGGCCGCCAGCTCGCGCTCGACCGGCTTCAGCACCACCGTGATGGCATCCAATTGCAGTTCGAACGTCACCCCTTTGGGAAGATCGCGGCGGCGAAATTCGCTCTCCTGATTGAGCGTCAGCCAGCGGTCGCGGTACGGGTCGTACACCACGAATTCGTAGGCGGTGGGTTCGATGCGCAATCCGAAATCCCGTCCCTCGAGGAGCGCGCGCTCGTGCAACAGCGAAACCAGCCCCTCGATGCGCCGGCTTTCCTCATCGAGTTGCGGATCACGGCCGGTCACCCCGATCGACAGCACGGCCAGGGAGATGACCACGGCCATGATGACCACGACCACGAGGATTTCGACGAGCGTGAAGCCTCGGGTGCGCATGGCGCGGGAGCGGCAAGCCGCTACCCTATCTTTGCTCGAGCGTCGAGCTGCTGATGTCGGCGTCGTAGCCTTCACCGCCGGGTTTGCCGTCGCGGCCGTAGCTGATGATATCGTAGTCCCGGCCATTGGGCCCCGGGCTCACGTACTGATAGGGCTGATTCCAGGGGTCTTTCGGCAGCGAGGGCAGGTAGCCGCCCGAGCGGTAATTCGTGATGGTGGGATCGGTGGGTTGGGTGACGAGCGCCTGCAGGCCCTGTTCGGTGGTCGGATACTTGAAGTTGTCGAGCCGGTACAGATCGAGTGCGGTCTGGATGGCGCGGATGTCGCTCGCCGCCCGGGTGACCCGGGCCTTGTCGACGTTCTCGAGAATCTTCGGCACCACCAGCGCGCCGAGCACTGCGAGAATGACGACCACGACCATGATCTCGATGAGGGTGAAACCGCCCTGGCGCTTGTGCATAGTGACCTCGAAAATTCAGCGAATGATACCAAAATAGGAGACGGCGATGCCCCGCGACGGTGCAAATCGGCTTGCACGGATCGCCGCGGCCCTGCAATGGGATCGCGGCCGCTGGCTTTGGTTGCTTCTTATTTTACTCCTGCTCGACGGGGTGTTGGGTCTTGGCGACAGTGTCGATGGCCTGCTGCGCTACGATCGGGGTGCGATCGCGGCGGGCGGCTGGTGGCGGCTGCTCACCGCGCACGCCGTGCATCTCGATCTGCATCATCTGCTGCTCAACGAGCTGGGTCTGGTGCTGGTGTGGGCGCTGTTCGCCGAGGACTACGATCCGATCGAGTGGTGCATCATCGTGTCGGCCGGCGCCCTGGCGATCAGCTGCGGCCTGTGGTGGCTGAGTCCGCGCGTGGTGTGGTACGTCGGCGCTTCCGGACTGTTGCACACGGTCATGGCGGCCGGCTGCGCCAAGCATCTCGCGCTCAGGCTGTGGGACCGTTGGATTTTACTCGCCGGGTTGATCGTCAAACTCGTCTATGAACAGTGGGCCGGCCACGCCGCGCCCCTGGTGGTGGTGGACGCCCATTTGTACGGTTCGGCGTGTGGTTTCGCGGTGGGTGCTGCACTCTCCTGGCGTATCGCTATAATCCGCCTCCGTTCCAGCGCCCAAGGGTCTTAAGGCATGTCAATCGCGTTCGTGTTTCCAGGCCAGGGTTCGCAATCGGTCGGCATGCTGAGTGCGTTCGCCCGGTCCTCCCCGCTCATCGAGGCCACATTTGCCGAGGCCTCCGCGGTGCTCGGCTATGACCTGTGGAAACGCTGTCAGGAAGGTCCGGCCGAGGCGCTCAATGCCACCGAGTGCACGCAGCCGGCCATGTTGACCGCGGGCGTCGCCACCTATCGGCTGTGGCAGGAGCGCGGCGGCGCGCTGCCGCAGATGATGGCGGGCCACAGTCTCGGGGAATGGAGTGCGCTGGTCGCCGCCGGCTGCATCGAGTTCAAGGCCGCGGTGGAATTGGTGCGGTTTCGGGCCGAGGCCATGCAGGCCGCGGTGCCGCAGGGCGAAGGGGCCATGGCGGCCATCATGGGACTCGAGGACATCGATGTCGAAGCCGCCTGCCACGAGGCGGCCAACGGCGATGTGGTCGAGGCGGTCAATTTCAACGCGCCCGGCCAGGTCGTGATCGCCGGCGCCGCGGCCGCGGTCGCGCGCGCCATCGAGGCCGCCACGACGAAGGGCGCGCGGCGCGCGATCGCCCTGCCGATCAGCGTCCCGGCGCACAGTTCGCTCATGCGGCCGGCCGCCGAGCGGCTGCGCGAGCGTCTGCAGGCCATCGAGGTCATGCCGGCAGCGGTGCCGGTCTATGGCGTCGATGTGAAGCGGCACGGCGGACCCGACGAGATCCGCGCCGCCGTTGTCAAGCAGCTGCACTCGCCGGTTTACTGGGCCGCGACCGTGCGCACCATGATCAGCGCCGGCGCCACCCACATCGTCGAGTGCGGGCCGGGCAAGGTGTTGACGTCGTTGAACCGCCGCGTCGACAAGAATCGGGATCTGAAAATGCTCGCACTCGAGGATCCGCAATCGCTGGACGAGGCGCTCGCGACGTTGCACGGCTGATTTGAAACCACTGGGTGAATGGAGTCCTATGCTGAACGGAGAAGTGGCCTTGGTGACGGGTGCCTCGCGCGGGATCGGTGCGGCCATCGCCGCCCGCCTGGGTGCGGACGGGGCGCGGGTGATCGGCACGGCCACCACGGCGGAAGGCGCGCAGCGCATCAGCGCGGCGCTGGCCCCGGTCGGGGGGCGCGGTGCGGTGCTCGATGTGGCCAGCCAGGAATCGATCGATGCGCTGCTCGCGGACATCGAAGCGAAGGAGGGCGCGGTCGGCATCCTGTGCAACAACGCCGGCATCACGCGCGACACATTGCTGCTGCGCATGAAGACCGAGGACTGGGATGCGGTGCTCGAGACCAATCTCGCCTCCGTGTTCCGGCTCTCGAAGGCGGTGCTGCGCGGGATGATGAAGGCCCGCACCGGCCGCATCATCAGCATCGGCTCGATCGTTGGGCTCACGGGAAATCCCGGTCAGGTCAATTATGCGGCGGCGAAGGCGGGCATGATCGGCTTCACCAAATCGCTGGCCCGCGAGGTCGGCTCGCGCAACATCACGGTGAACGTCATCGCACCGGGCTTCATCGACACGGACATGACCCGCTCGCTCAGCGAAACGCAGCGCGCGGGCTTGAGCGCCCAGGTGCCGTTGGGCCGCCTCGGTCAGCCCGCGGACATCGCGGCGGCGGTGGCATTTCTGGCCTCGGCGGAAGGGGCCTACATCACCGGCGAAACCTTGCACGTCAACGGTGGGATGTACATGGCGTGACGGCGGCCGCAAGGACCTCAAGTGCCGCCGTTTGTCAAGACAGCTTTGAGGGGCGCCGGCCTCGGCCGAGGACTATTATTCGGCCAAGGTAGCCGGCGCGGTCGCGTTCACATAAAATACGCGCCCTGCCGATAACGTCAGGCTGGCCACGGGCCCTTAAAGTAATGCGGCGCGTAAATACAAGTTTTCCCGAAAGGACACCATAACGATGAGTACAGTTGAGCAGCAAGTAAAGAAGATCGTGGCCGAACAGTTGGGCGTCAAAGAAGAAGAAGTTACCAACGACGCCTCGTTCGTCGATGATCTTGGTGCGGACTCGCTGGACACGGTTGAACTGGTCATGGCGCTCGAAGAGGAATTCGAGACCGAGATTCCGGATGAGGATGCTGAGAAAATCACCACCGTTCAGCAGGCCATCGATTACATCAATTCGCACAAGGGCAAGGCCTAAGAGCGCATTGAGGTTTCAAGCTGCAGCGGCGTCCTTGAGGTGCGGCGAGCGCACCGACCCGCTGCCGTCCCAGCATCCGCTGTGAGGAGAAGTCGCCGTTGAGCAAACGACGCGTCGTTGTTACGGGTCTTGGGATCGTTTCCCCCGTCGGTAACGACATACCGTCCGCATGGGCGTCGGTGGTCGCCGGCCAAAGCGGCATCGCTTTGGTGGCGCGCTTCGACACCAGCAATTTCCCGACGAAATTCGGCGGTGAAATCCGCGCCCTCGACCTCGAACCCTACTTGAGCGTGAAGGACGCGCGGCGCATGGACGCCTTCATGCAGTACGGCGTCGTGGCCGGCATGCAGGCGATGCGCGATTCGGGCTTGGTGGTCACCGAGGCGAACTCCGAGCGCATCGGGGTGCTCATGGGCTCCGGCATGGGCGGGCTCGAGTCGATCGAGCAGACCTATGAAAAATACCTGGAGACCCACTCCCCGAAGAAGGTGTCGCCGTTCTTCATTCCCGCGAGCATCATCAACCTGGTGAGCGGCCATCTGTCGATCGCCTTCAATCTCACGGGCCCGAATCTGGCCATCGCCACCGCCTGCACCACCTCGACGCACTCGCTCGGCATGGCGATGCGGCTGATCCAGTATGGCGAGGCCGATGCGATGTTGGCGGGTGGATCGGAGATGGCCACCTGCGTGACCGGCATGAGCGGTTTCGCCCAGGCCAAGGCGCTGTCCCAGCGCAACGATGACCCGACGGCGGCGAGCCGCCCCTGGGACAAGGACCGCGACGGCTTCGTGATGGGCGATGGGGCGGGCGCGATGATGCTCGAGGAGTACGAGCACGCCAAGGCGCGCGGCGCCAGGATTTACGCCGAGCTGATCGGCTTCGGCATGAGCGGCGATGCGTTTCACGTGACCGCGCCGCCGGAGAACGGCGAGGGGGCGCGCAAATCCATGGCGAACGCGCTCAGAGATGCCAAGCTCGACCCCGGACAGGTGCAGTACGTCAATGCGCATGCCACCTCGACCGGATTGGGCGATCGGGCGGAGACCACGGCGATCCACCGTGCCTTCGGTGAGGCGGCCAAAAAGCTCGCCGTCAGCTCGACCAAGTCGATGACCGGACATCTGCTCGGCGCCGCGGGGGCGGTCGAGGCGATATTCTGCGTTCTGGCGCTGCGCGATCAGATCGCGCCGCCCACCATCAATCTGGATCATCCCGGCGAGGGCTGCGATCTCGACTACGTGCCGAAAGTCGCACGCAACATGCCGCTGGAGCACGTGTTGTCGAATTCGTTTGGCTTCGGTGGCACCAACGGTTCGCTCGTCTTCCGCCGACTTTGAGCCGCTCTGCCTGGTCGCGCAGTTTCCGGACACCTATCCGGCGCTGCTCGAGAGCAGCGCTCCTCCGGGTCCTGCCACCAGCGGCGGCCGCTTCGACATCCTCCCGATCAGCAGCGGCGAATGCCTGCGACTGGCGCCTGATGGGAGGCTGAACGGCCCGCATGCCGCCGGCGCCGCGGGCTTCCTCGACGCGCTCGAGCGCTGGTGGGCGGCGCTGCGGCTGCCGAACGAGGCGGCCGCGCTGCCCTTCACGGGCGGCTGGCTCGTCTACCTCGGTTACGAACTGGCCGGCGAAATCGAGCCGCGCCTGCACCTGCCGCCAAGCGCCGATCCGCTGGCCGCGCTCGCCATCCGCACACCCGCAGCCTGGATCCGCGACCGGCGCAGCGGGCATGCGTGGCTCGTGGCCGAACCGGGCTGCGAGGCGCTGCTCGAGCGCTTTGCGGACGACGTGCGCCGCGCGGGACCGGCGCCCAAGGGCGACGCGGTGCGGTTCGACCTCGAGGAGGAGGCGCCCGAACAGTTCGTGCGGGCGGTCAGACGGGCGCTCGAATACATCGCCGCCGGGGATGTCTACCAGACCAACCTGTCGCGCCAGTGGCGGGGTCGCTCGGCGCAGCCGATCGATCCGGCCTCGATTTACCGGCGCCTGCGTGCCGCCAACCCGAGCCCGTTCGCCGCGCTCATGCGCCATGAGGATTTCGCGGTGATCAGTTCCTCCCCGGAGCGGCTGCTGTCGATCCGCGGCGGCGTGGTTTCGACCCGCCCGATCGCCGGAACGCGGCCGCGGGGCGGCTCGCCGGAGCGCGACGCGGCGCTGATCGAGTCCCTGCTCGCCAACGAGAAGGAGCGCGCCGAGCACGTGATGCTGATCGATCTCGAGCGCAACGATCTCGGCCGCATCTGCAGCGGCGGCTCGGTGCGCGTCGATGAGTACATGGCGGTGGAGAGCTATGCGCACGTGCACCACATCGTCTCGAACGTGAGCGGCCTGCTGCGCGAGGGCGTATCGCCGGTGGGCGCGATTCGAGCGCTGTTCCCCGGCGGCACGATCACCGGCTGTCCGAAGGTGCGCTGCATGGAAATCATCGCCGAACTCGAGGGCACCGGGCGCGGCGCGTACACCGGAGCCATCGGTTACCTTAACCGCGACGGCAGCTGCGATCTCAACATTCTCATTCGCACCATCACGGCCGAGGGCAGCGGCCTCAAATTTCGCGCCGGCGCCGGTATCGTCGCCGACTCCATTCCCGCGCAGGAACTCGCCGAAACCCGTGCCAAGGCCGAAGGGCTGCTGCGCGCGTTGGGCACGGCGTCGTGAACTGCTGGATCAACGGCCGGCGCACCACCCGGGTCGATCATCGCGATCGCGGCCTGCAGTACGGGGACGGCGTGTTTGAAACCATGCGGGTGCGCGGCTCGCGGGTGCGCCTGCTCGAGCATCACCTGCAGCGGCTCGAGACCGGCTGCCGGCGGTTGACGATCGCGGTACCGGATCTGGCGGCGCTGCGGCGCGAACTCGCCGCCCGCGCCGCGCAACGCGCGGACGGGGTGCTCAAACTGATCGTCACCCGCGGGGTCGGCGCGCGCGGCTACCGCCCGTCCGGGGACGAGCGCACGCTGCGGATCATCTCGCTGCACCCGCTGCCGGACATCGCGACAGGCGTGCCGGGGCCGGTGCGGGTGCGCCTGTGCGCGACTCCGGTCGGGGCGAACCCGGCGCTTGCGGGCATCAAGACCTTGAACCGGCTCGAGTCGGTGATGGCGCGCGGCGAATGGCGTGATCCGCGCATCTGGGAGGGATTGATGTGCGACCTGGAAGGCAACATCGTGTGCGGTACGATGTCGAACCTGTTCATGCGGCGCGGTTCCTTTCTCATGACTCCGATGCTCGAGCGTTGCGGGATTGCGGGGGTGATGCGGCGCTGGGTTCTCGCCCAGGCACGCAGCCTCGACCTGCGTCCGCTCGAAGGCCGGATCCGCTGGGAGGATTTGCGCGGCGCCGATGAGGCGTTCCTCACCAACGCCATCGCCGGCGTCGTGCCGATCGGCCGCATCGTGCACGGCCGCCAGCGCATTGCGTTCGGAGCGGCGCCGATCGGCCGCCGGCTGCATGGGCTGCTGGATCGCCTGTGAAGACGCTGCGCATCATCGTGCCGCTGGTGCTGCTGCTCGCGGCGGCCGCCGCGCTGGTGGTGAGCGGGGTCAAGAGTCTCGATGCGCCGTTGCACGTGACCACCAACCTGCGTTTCAAGGTGCCCCCGGGCGCGCGCTTCGCGCACGTCGCGGCCGATCTCGCGGCGCAAGGGGTGATCGATCAGCCGCGGGCGTGGGTGCTGTACGCCCGCCTGAAGGGTCTTGCCTCGGCGATCAAGGCGGGTGAGTACGAGATCGAGCCCGGCAGCACGCCGCGCTCGCTGCTCGCCAAGATGGTGAGCGGCCAGGTGCTGCTGCATTCCTTCACCATCGTCGACGGCTGGCGGGTGCAGGATATGCTGGGCGCCATGCGGCGAAATCCCGACATCGTGTCCACGGTGGGCACCGAGCCCGCCCGCTTGATGGACCAGCTGGGCGCTCCCGGCGTCGACCCGGAGGGTCAGTTCCTGCCGGAAACCTACCGCTTTCCCAGCGGCACCACGGATCTGGATCTGCTGCGCCAGGCGCACGCGGCGTTGAAGCGCGAACTCGACGCGGCCTGGGCGGGTCGCGACCCGACATTGCCGCTGCACAGCGCCGATGAATTGTTGATCATGGCGTCCATCGTCGAGAAGGAGAGCGGTTTGCCGACGGAATTGCCCAAAATTGCCGGCCTGTACCTGCATCGGCTCGAAATCGGCATGCGCCTGCAGGCCGATCCGACCGTCATCTATGGCCTGGGCGAGCGTTACGATGGGGATCTGCACAGCGTGGATCTGCACACCGACGGTCCCTACAACACGTACACCCGCACCGGTCTGCCGCCCACGCCGATCGCGCTCGCCGGTGCCGCCGTCATCAATGCCACCGCTCATCCGGAGAAGACCGATGCCATTTACTTCGTCGCCTCGGGATTGGGCGACGGCAGCCATGTATTTTCCGCGACGCTCGAACAGCACAATGCGGCGGTGGCCCACTATCTGTCGCGACAGCGGCAGAAAGCGGCGGAGTCGGCGCCATGAGCGCTGAGCCCGGCCGCTTTCTCACCATCGAGGGCATCGAAGGGGTCGGCAAGACCACGCAGATTGCGCGCATCGCGGTCGCCTTGAAGGAGCGTGCGATCCCCCATGTGCTGACGCGCGAGCCGGGCGGCACGCCGCTCGCCGAAAAAATCCGCGATCTGGTGCTGTGCACGCGCGAGGAGAGCCTGCCCGACAGCGCGGAATTGCTGCTCATGTTCGCGGCGCGGGCGGTGCATCTCAACAACGTGATCGAGCCGAATCTCGCGAGCGGTCGCTGGGTGGTGTGCGACCGCTTCACCGATGCGACCTACGCCTATCAGGGCGCGGGTCGCGGCCTCGATCCGGCGGCGATCCGCCAGCTGGAAGCGCTGGTGCAGGGCGCGCGGCGCCCGGATCTCACGCTGCTGCTCGATGTGCCGGTGCAGGTCGGTCTCGAGCGCGCCCGGCAGCGCAATGCCGCCGCGGGACTTGCCGAGGCTGTGGATCGCTTCGAAGCACAGCGGGCGGAGTTCTTCGAGCGGGTGCGCGCCGCCTACCTCGCGCGGGCCGCGGCGGAGCCGCAGCGCATGGTGGTGATCGATGCCGCACGCGGCGCCGCAGAGGTCACCGCCGACATCATGGCGCTGCTGCAGGAAAAATCATGGATTACTTGAGCGCGGATGCGCTGCCGTGGCTCGGCGGGGCGCAGCAGCGGCTGCGCGCGGCGCAGGCGGCCGGCCGTCTGCCGCATTCGCTGCTGCTGCTGTCCGCACCCGGTCTTGGCGCCGAACTGTTGGCCAATTGGATCGGCGCTGCGGCGCTGTGCGAGTCGGCCGCCGGGCGGCCTTGCGGTGCCTGTCCGTCCTGCATCCTGCTGCAGGCCGACACCCATCCCGACGTTCACATCGTGCGCCTCGAGGAGGACGCCCAGCAGATCAAGGTGGACCAGATTCGCGATCTGATCGGGTCGCTGTCGCTGTCGAGTTATCGCGGCGGCTACAAGGTCGGCATCATCGAGGGAGCGGAGGCGCTCAATGCGAATGGCGCGAATGCCTTCTTGAAGACCCTCGAGGAGCCGACCGACAAGACGCTGCTCATTCTCATCGCGAGGCCGAGCCACCGCTTGCCGGCCACCATCGCGAGCCGCTGTTTGCGCATCGCCCTGCGTGCGCCGGACCGGCCCACGGCGCTCGCGTGGCTGGCGGCGCGCCACCCGGAGGTCAAAAGCTGGGACGCCGCGCTGGCATTGTCGGGCGGGGCGCCGCTGCTGGCAGAAGGCTACCAGCCGGCAGAACTCCAGGAACTCGAACGGGACATGCGGGAAAGTCTCGATGAGATGAGCCGCGGCGCCGTCGACGTGACCTTGTTGGCGGAGCGCTGGATCAAAACCGATGTCACGCTTCGGCTGCACTGGCTTGAGAACTGGATCACACGGCAGGTACAAGCACAGTGGGGCGGTGCAATTTCCCATCAAAGTGCGGAACCCGTCCGCTTGCCTGCTGCTTTACTTAAGGCCAAGATAAGGGCTCTATTCGAGCTGCTGGACGCTGCCCGAGAGTCGAGGCGTCTTGCATCGACCGGGCTGAATCAACAACTGGCGCTGGAAGCTTTGCTGCTCGGCGGTCGAAACGCCCTGGTGAGGTAGGCATTTTGTGGGAACGGTAGGAATTGCGAAGTCCAAGTAATAAACCCGGGTTGCTGACGCTCACGATCAAGGACAAAAGTGCGCTCTACCTCGCGTACATGCCGTTCGTGAAAAACGGTGGGCTGTTCATCCCCACCAACAGCAATTATCGCCTGGGCGATGAAGTGTTCATGCTGCTCAATTTGATGGGCGAAGAGGAAAAGCTGCCCGTGGCGGGCCGGGTGATCTGGATGACCCCGAAAGGCGCCCAGGGCAAACGCACCGCCGGAATCGGCGTGCAGTTCAGCGATCAGGACCGCGGCAACACGCAAAAGAAGATCGAGAATTATCTGGCGGGCGCCCTCGGCGGCGACAAACCCACGCACACGATGTAGCCGCGACGCACGCCGTCGTCGGTGTTCATTTTCACTCAGCTTCCCCGCCGATCGGCATCCCGGGCGGTGCCGCAACGCGCGGTGCGGGCGTGAACTTGGACGGATCGCGCTCGAATTGCCCAATGCGGCGGCTCACGTACTGCGCGACGGGCGAGGGCGCCGAAGGCGCTGCGCTACGCTGTGCCACCTCGTGCAGCTTCGCGGACACGAGCGCACGCACCTCGAGCGAGGCATGTGGATCGGCGGCGAGCGTGAGCAGCGCCTCGATCAGCCGTCCATACACCGCATCCTGCACCGTCGCCGTGAGGGTTTGCGCACCGTGTCCATCGCGCGGTGCCGGATGCACCGCGACCAGCGCCGCGTCGATCACCTGAGCCAGCGAGGGGTTGCGCGCATCGCGGGCGTGATACTCGACCAGGCGCGCGGCGCGCTGCGCATTGAGCAACCCGGCCAGGGTGAGATCCGCGGCGCTCTCGGCCGCGGCAACCGGGTCGAAGGTCGGACCGGTGTGGGCGGGGAATGACTCGCGGCTGCGCTCCGCACCCGGGGGTCGCGGCGGAAGGAGCATCAACAGCGGCTCGGGCAGGGTGAGGAAGTCCGGCGCCAGGGTCTTCAGCACCGCTTTGAGCGCGTTGCCCTGATCGATGGGATCGACGATGAGCGGCCCCTTCTGGCCATCGCCGCGCAGCTGGTAGCGATAATCGAGGCCGCCGATCTCCTTGACTGCGGCCTCCGTCTGATAGCGATGCAGCAGATAGAGCGGCACCAGGGTGTCCTCGAGCTGCGCGACCGCGGTGCCGGGGCGGATCGCATTCAGGCCGAAGCGGGCCAGCGCCGCCTTGCGGATGAGCATGATGCGCTCGAGCTCGGCGGCCGGATCGGCACCGTTGTCCCACAGGTGCGCATGTCCGTGCGCGCTGCCGGGTGGTCGGGCATCGGCATCGGTGATGAACTCGAGACCCGCCTCGGTCGAGTCGGCCAGGATGCGCTGAAGTTCGGCCGGTTCGTCCGCGGCGCGCGCGAATTGCCGATAGCCGTAGTCGATCGCCACCTTGTCCCAGCTGCCGATACCGACGCTGTACGCGTGCGACAGATCCGGCACCCCGTTGGCGTCGAGCGTGATCCACGGGTGCGGGTAGTCCATCACCGAGATCGGATCCGCGGGTGTCCGCGCCAAGGCGCTCGCCACGAAATTGTGCGCGAGCCCGAGCGTGTGGCCGGTCTCGTGGGCGGCGAGTTGGCGCAGCCGCGCCAGCACCATCTTCTCGGCCGGGTCGCCAGCCGCCGGCTGGCCGGCCGCGTAGGGCGCGAGCAGCGCTTCGGCGATCAGATAGTCCTGGCGTCCGCGCAGCGATCCCAAGGTGACGTTGCCCTTGATGATCTCACCGGTGCGCGGATCGGCGATGGGCGCTCCGTAGGACCAGCCGCGCGTGAAACGATGCACCCACTGAATCACGTTGTAGCGCACGTCCATCGGATCGACGTTCTCGGGCATCACGGCGACGGTGAAGGTGCCTGGCGCCCAACCGGCCGCTTGGAATGCCTCATCCCACCAGCCGGCGCCCTCGATGAGGGCGCTGCGGATCGGTTCCGGCGCGGCGCGATCGACGTAGTACCGGATCGGGTGCTGCGCCACGCAGGCCTGGCGGCAGGCCGGGTCCTGCCGGACCAGCCGGTGGCGCAGGATGAACTGTTGCTCGAGGGGGCCGGCGAGGGGAGCGGAATAATCGGCGTAGGTCAGGTCGAAGTAACCCGCGCGCGGATCGAAGCGGCGCGGCGTGAACCCCGCGCCCGGCAGTTCGATGAACGATTGATGCTCGCGCACCGTGATGGCGTGCGGGTCGGGGGTGACGTCGCGCACGAACTCACCCGGCTCGGCGGCGTCCGTGGTGAACGTCAAAATCGATTCCACCTCGATGTTCTGCGGGAACGCGCGCGTCGCGTCGAGCGCGATGGTGGAGCGCGAGGGATCGATCCGGTAGCTGCCCTGATGGGTCTGCGTCAGCGTGTCGGCGACGTTGTTGGCGTCACGCAAAAAGAATTCGCTGGCATCGACCAGCACGGCGCCGCCGGGCCCGGCCGCGGGCGGTGCCTCGGCCGCCACCGTGAAGCCCGCCAGGACCGATTCCGGGAAGGACTGGCGCACCGCGAGCTGCGCCGCGGAGTCGGCGGATGAGGCGCGGAATTTCTCGTTCGCGGCGATCAGCAGCACCTTCGGACCATGGCGCTCGAAACGCACGATTTGACCGTCCGACAACTGACCGCGATCGAGTCCGATATCGCTCGAGCCGACGCCGAATGGCAGGGAGCCCAGGTACAGAAGATCGGCATCGAGCCGCGTGATCTCGAGGTACAGCCGGCCCTTGCCCGCATCCCAGTAAAGCGGCAACAGTCCCGCCATGCGTTTCATCGCGGCGGTCTTCTCGGCGATCGTGGGCAGCGGCGCGCCCGCATCGGGCGGCACGGCCGCCGTCACCGGCGCGAGCGGTCCCGCCAGCAGGCTCAGTGCGGCGAGCAGCTGCATGTGCCGCGCCGGCTTCATGGCGGGGGAGCTCCCGGCATCTCCCACGCCTGCTCGATGAGGTAGGCATGGATGGCGTGCGCATCCTCGGTGGACAGCACGTCGTCGAAGCGGCCCATGCCGCGCGACACGTAGGCGCCGCCGAGCACGATGGAATCGAACAGCTCATGCGTGCCCGGCGCGAGCCGCCGCAGGTCCGGCAGAATTCCACGGCCCATGATGTGGCAGCGCGAGCAGAATCGATTGTAGAGCACCTCGCCGGCGGCGATTTTCGCCGCATCGTTTCCGCGGGCGGGCAGCACCGGCAGCGGCGGATCGGTGCGCAGCGCCGGCAGCGGCGGCGGCGGACCGCCGAGCTTCAAGGCGATGATGCGTCCCTCGTTGCCGTAGCGGTAGGCCGCCGAGTTCGGGTTGAGCGGTGTGCCCTGAATGACGGCCCCGCCGCCGTAGCCCGCAACGATGGCGATGTATTGAGTCCCGTCCACCCGGTAGCTGATCGGCGCCGCCATGAGCCCGGTGCCCAAGGGGAGGGCGGCGAGCAGCCGGCCGGTATCGGCCGCGTAGGCGTTGAGATTGCCGGTGGCATCGCCCTGAAACACGAGGCCGCCGGCCGTGGCCAGCACGCCGCCGTCCCAGGTGCTCGCCGTCGGGGTCTCCCACACGATGCGGTGTTCGGCCACGTTCCAGCCGCGCAGCACGCCGTGCGAGGCGGTGTTGGTCTGCAAGCCGCGGGTCAATTGCGTGATCGGCGGCAGATCTCCATACAAGGATCGCATGGCGGCCGGGTCCCAGGCTTCCGGGGCAAAGGACGGGGTGGTGAATTGTCCCTCGACCAGCCCGGCGCGACGTTGACTCGTCTCGAGCATGACGTTGCCCGATTCGATCACCGGGATGTAGGTCACTCCGCGCTGCGGGTCGTACGCCATCGGTTGCCAGCTGTGCGCGCCGGCCTCGGAGGGAAACACCAGCTTCGGTTGCGGATCGTAGTCGGCGCGCGCATCGGCGAGCGGGCGTCCGCTCTTCGCGTCGATGCCGCGGGTCCAGCTCACGAAGGCAAAATTGTGCGCCGACAAGAGTTCGCCCGAGCCGCGGTCGAGCACGTAATAGAAACCGTTCTTGGCGGCCTGCATCAGCACCTGCCGCGGCCGTCCATCGAATTCGACGTCCGCCAGGACGAATTTTTGCGTGCTGTCGAAGTCCCAGCGATCCCCGGGCGTCGTCTGGTAGTACCACGCCATCGAGCCATCGTCGGCATGAATGGCGATGATCGAGGCGGCATAAAGCTCATCGCCCCCGTGCCGCCCTTCGAGATGCGAGTTGTAGGGCGAGGCATTGGCCGTGCCGACGTACACCAGGCGTTTGACCGGGTCGTACGCCATGCCGTCCCAGACGTTGCCGCCGCTGCCCGCGTCCCAGGGGTGGCGCGGATCCCAGCTCTTGAGCGCGGCCACGAGCTGCGGCTGGTCCTGGGGTCCTGCCGCGGGATCGCGCGGCACGGTGAAAAAACGCCAGCGCAGCGCGCCGGTGCGCCGGTCGTAGGCGCTCACGTAGCCGCGCGCACCGGCGAAATCTCCGCCCCCGTTGCCGATGACGATCAGATCGCCCGCGAGCAGCGGCGCGCCGGTGAGCGTGTAGGGTTTGTGCTCGGCGCGCCCCTGCAGCGTGTCCACCTTCCACAACAGCCGGCCGGTGCGCGCGTCGAGTGCATGCAGCCAGCCGTCGAGGGCGCCGACGTACAGCCGACCCTCGAAGGCCGCGAGTCCCCGGTTGACGGCATCGCAGCAGGCATAGCGTCCCCATTGGCCGTCGATGTGCGGATCGTAGGTCCACAGCTCCCTGCCATTCGTGGCATCGAGCGCGTACACGCGCCCGAAATTGCTGGTGGCGTACATCACCCCGTCGATCACCAGCGGCGTCGATTCCTGTCCGCGATGGGTGCCGAGGCGGTAGTCCCAGGCAAAGCCGAGCTGCGCCACATTGCCGGCATTGATGTCCTTGAGCGCGGAGAAATAGGTGCCGTTCGCATCGCCTCCGGGCGTCAGCCATTGCTCGGGGTCGCCGGCTCCGAGCCGTTCGGCATTGATGTCGGCCGCCGCCCGGAGCGGCTGCGGCGCCGGCGCCGGGGCCGCCCCCTGATGGCAGCCCGCGAGGCAGCCCAACGCCACGAAGGCCAACGCACGCAGCAGCGCCTCTGCCGGTCTTGCCATCGGGGATCTCCTATTGGGCCAGGGGTTCGACGTAGATCGGCGGCTTGGGCGGGGGCGTATAGCGGGTGCCGTGCGGCGCCAGCAGGCAGTATCCCGCCAGGGCGAGAAACAGCACGGCGAATACGATGGCGAGCACCCGATGTTGGGAAAGCAGGGAAGGCGGGTGGTACTCCTGCACCGCGCCGCGCAGCGACCTAGGCAGCATCCTTCAACTCCGGCCGACGCGCGCCGCTTCGGTGGCGGCGAGGCCGCCCTTGAGCACGTAGGCCTCGAAACCGCGTTCGCTCAAGATATACGCCGCCGCGGAACTGCGCCGTCCGGTATCGCAGCACACGACGTAGGGGGTGTTCTTGTCGAGCGCGTTCAACTTCAGGCGGATGAAATACAGCGGAATGTTCACCGCATCGTCGATGCGAAAATTCTGGAACTCGCTCGGCAGCCGCACGTCGAGCCACTTGCCGCCGTGCGCCACGATTTCCTTGGCCTTCTCGTGCGTGACCCATTGCAGCAGCGGCTCGTTGAGCAGCGTTTGAAAGTCCTGCTTGCCGAGCCGCATCAGCGTGCCGTCGGTGGACATGGTAACGGTCGCGTTGCGCTTGGCTTCCGCGATCAGGGCTTCCTCGCCGAAGCTATCGCCCGGGCCGAGTTCGGCGAGCTTGATGCCTTCCTTGTTGAGCGGGGTCTCACGGGTCACGACGCACTTGCCCGCCACGACGACGTAGAAGTAATCCCCCTCGGTGCCCTGCTTGATCACGATATCGCGCGCGCGATAGTTGATGCGCTGCATGCGCATGAAGATCGCCTGGATGTTGGCGGGCGGAATCCGGTGGAAGGCCTTGGTCTGCAGCAAGGTGGTCATCCAATCGCCGGACACGTCGAGGCCATCGCCGCGCAGTTCCGCCACCTCGTACTGCCCGGTCTGGTCCCAGGTCAGGAGCACATCGAGCAGATCGCTGTCGATCATGATGTATTCGAGGTCGTCGGAGGCGCGGGCGGTGTACTTGCGCGGCAGGCCGGGCGCGAGCGCGGCGCGCGCCTCGGGGCTGCCGCCCTTGACGATGCCGATGACCTTGTCGTCGGCCCGCAGTTCCACCTTGCCACGCACGAGATAGAAGGTCCGCTTGTCGGTATCGCCTTCCTTGAACAGCACGCGGCCGGCGCCGAGCTCGCGCAGCGTGGTTTTACGGGCGAGCGCGTGCAAATTCTCCGCCTTGAGTCCATCGAGGGGGGAGAAGGTTCTTAAGATCGCGAGATCGAGCGGTCGTTCATCCATTGAGCAATTCGCTTGCGCCTTCGGTTACAACCCCATGATTTTGGCTGCGAATGCTACCATACGCCGGCCGGGGTCCTACGCTGTAATGGGTCACAGCGCCGGCCGCTGTGTGGACTCGAGGCCGGCCCAGCCCGGGTCGGGGCGAAAGCGCGCACCGTAGCGCTGTTCGAGTTGCGCGAGCCGTTCGAGGATCGCGCCAATGCCACGCTCACGGGCGTATTGCAAGGGGCCGCCACGAAAAGGCGCGAAGCCCGTCGCAAAAATCGCCCCCGCGTCGAGCAAATCGGCGTCTTCAACTACACCCTCGCGCAGCGCCGCAACCGCCTCGTTCAGCATTGGCAGGATCAAGCGGTCCTCGAGATCCTCCGGAATGTCAGCCTCCGTGGCCGACCCGCGCTGCGGCCGGTCGTCCTGCCACCGATAAAATCCCTCGCCGCTCTTGCGGCCGAATTTCTTTTGCGCGACCTTCTCGACCAGGTTGTCGGGCACCTTGCGGTCAAACGCCTCGGCGAGCACGCGGCCGACATGCAACGCGACGTCCAGGCCGACCACGTCGGTCAATTCGATCGGGCCCATGGGCATGCCGAAGCGGGTGCCGGCCAGATCGATGACCGCGGCGGGCAGCCCCTCGCCCAGGGCGAACAGCGCCTCGTTGAGGTAGGGCGTCAGGATCCGGTTGACGACGAAGCCCGGTGCGCTTTTGCACGGCAGGGGCAGCTTGTCGAGCTTGCGGGTGAAGCGCAGCGCGCGTTGCACCACGGCATCGGCGGTGTCGACGCCGCGCACGATTTCCACGAGCTGCATCTGCGCCACGGGGTTGAAGAAATGAATGCCCACGAGCCGGCTGGGATCGTCGAGTTCGGCCGCCAGCGTCTCGATCCGGATGCTCGAGGTGTTGGTCGCCAGCACCGCGTCGGGCTTGAGCCGCGGCTCGAGCTGGCGGTAGAGGGCACGTTTGGCGTCCGCGTTCTCGAAGATCGCCTCGATGATCACATCGGCGCCCGCCACCGCGTCGCCTGCCACGTCCATGCGCAGGCGCGCCAGGGCCTCGTCCGCCGCCGGCGGTGATTTCAGACGCTTCTCGAACAGGGCGCGAGCGCGCGCCAAGGCCGGTGCGAGCAGCTCCTCGCTGCGATCCTGCAGCGTGACATCGAGACCGCGCAGTGCCGCCACCGCCGCGATATCCCCGCCCATGACGCCGGCGCCGATGACGTGCAGGCGGCGCAGGTCCGCCGGCGATTTGCCGCCCAAGCCCTTGAGCCGGTCCTGCAGCATGAACACGCGCACGAGGTTGCGCGAGGTGGGCGAGCACATGAGCGTGCTGAGCGAACGCGCTTCGGCCTCGTAGCTCGCCGCGCCGACGGCGCCATGTCGCTCCCACAGCTCGAGGATGGCGTAGGGGGCGGGGTAGTGTTCGCGCCGCACCTTGGTGCCGAGCTCGGCGGCGACACGCCTGGCCAGGTGCGGGCGCAAGATGCGAAGGTTCGACACCCGATCGAGCCAGGGCGGTGATTTCCTGTGCGGCGGCGCGAGCAGCAGCTGCTTGCAGCGCTGTGCGAGATCGGCCGGCGCGACCAGGTCATCGAGCAGACCCACGGCGCGCGCGCGCGCGCCCTTGAGCGGCCTGCCCTTCAGCATGAGATCGAGCGCCGCCCGCACCCCGAGGAGGCGCACGGCGCGCACCGTGCCGCCGAATCCCGGGTGGATGCCCAGCATGACCTCCGGCAACCCCAGCGAGAGCCTGGCGTCGTCGGCTCCGACACGGTAACGGCAGGCGAGGGCGAGCTCCAATCCGCCGCCCAGGGCGAAACCATGGATGGCCGCCACGCTCGGGCAGGGCAGGTTTTCGAGCTGATCGAGCACCGCCTGACCCGCGCGCACCAGTGCATACCCGTCCTCGGGCGTGCGCACCTTGATGAACTCCTTGATGTCGGCGCCGGCGATGAAGCCGTTCGCCTTGGCGGAACGCACCACCACCCCGGCCGGGCGCAGTGCGGCGATCTCATCGAGAGCGCGCGACAGATCGCGCAGCACCGGGGCCGACAACACGTTGGTCGAGGTGCCGGGCGTGTCGCACGACAGCCAGGCGATGCGGTCGGCATCGATTTCGAAGTGCCAACTGCTGGCGTCGGCCATACCCTTAAGCCGCCTCGAGGGCGCGCGCGTGAATGGTGAAATCGCAGATCAGCGGCAGATGATCGGACAGCTGGATGTCCGGAATTTCGAACCGATTCACCTCGATCTGGGCGCTGTGCAGGATGAAATCGAGTTCCTTGCGCGGGCTCGAACTCGGGTAGGAGGGCAGTCCGCGCGCATTGGCGTTCGCGAGGCCGGCCGCCTGCATGAACAGGTAGATCTCGTGATCACCCCAATAGGTGTTGAAGTCGCCGGCGACGATGACCGGCTTGCTCGTCTTGCGCACCAGGTCGTACAAATAGCGCAGCTGGTACTGGCGATGCCGGAATTTGAGCGACAGGTGCACCAGAAAGATGGCGATGTCGTCGAGCTCGAGTTCGATGATCAGCCGCTTGATGCCGGTGTCGAAATAATGAAAGCGCTCGCCGCGCACGCGCGGTGCCGCAAGAAAGGCGTTCGCCTGCTTGCGCACGATGGGCACCAACTGGTTGACCGACGACACGCCGTACTTGCACTCGAAAGTCGAGTAATGCCCGAGCGAGCGGGCGATGAAGTCGGCCTGATTGACCATGCCGGTGCGGATCGAGCCGGTATCGACCTCGATCAGGCCCACCACGTCGGGGTCCTGGCCCTTGATGAAGTCGGTGATTTGCGACAGTACCTGGCGGCTGGAGCGCAAGTACCCGGCTCCCGGCACCGGAAGGTGAAAGGCGGGCCCGGTGCCCGTGGCATACCGGATGTTATATATGAGCAAACGCACTGGGCGCATTGTATCGACGCGCAGTGCTGCGCGCATGACCATCGTCGGGCTACACTAGGCAGGCCATGTCGACCCGCGTCAATCCGATCCGGTTATTCGTCACCCACGCGTGGGAGGAGAACGACGATTACACGCGGGTATTCGAATACCTCGAGGCGTCCGGCACCTTCTACTACGTCAATACCAGCCAGCCCCACGCGAAGCGGCCGATCGACAAGGAAAGTCAGCGCGAGGATTTACGCCGCCAGATCGCGCCGTGCGAGGTGGTGATCGTGCTGCCCGCCGCTTATCGGGCCGCGCCCGAATTGGTGCTGTTCGAGATGACCTTTGCCAAGGCGGCGGACCGGCCGATCGTCGCCATGGAAAATTTCGGCTCCACCGAGCCGCTGGCGAAGGCCATCAAGGACGTGGCCGACGAGGTGAGTGCGTGGAACGAGCGCAGCTTGATCGATGCGCTGCGCCGTCAGGCGCGTCATCAGGAGACGACGCGCTGGGATACCATCGAATTCAAGCTCGACGATTAGCTGCGGGCGGCGAGCTGCGGGCGGCGAGCTGCGGGCGGCGAGCTGCGGGCGGCTAGCTGCCTGCGGCCAGCGCCGGCAGTTCGAAGGGCGTCGAAGCGGACTCGACGCTGCGCAGTTGCACGACGCCCGCGGCCTGGCGCCCGGAGGACACCCCGACGCGACACAGGGTCCCGAACACCTCGACGACGAGGGCCGCGCAATCATCGGCCTCCTGGTTCGACATCTTGCGCACCGAAGCGGCCACGGCATCCTCACCGCGCAGCGGCGCGACTCCGGCAAGGCTGCGCATGACCTGACTGAACGAGCCGCGCGCCTCATGCGGCAGTTCGTCCTCCGACACGGACACGAGGTGGCGGCGGTAAGCGGCAATCAAGCGCTGCTTGATCGGGGTCGACCGCACCAATTCCAGGGTCGCCAAGTGCAAGTTTTCCCACGCGCTGGTCATTGAAAGCCTCTCGTTTGCCGAAGACCAATACTTAAAGTGGTTTCGAGGATCATCCGTTCCTCGGAATTGTGTCAAATCAATACGCTGCGGTTGGAATATACAAGACATTCGACAAAACGCAACGCGCACTTTGTCAAGGTTTTGAAAGGCCGCGGCAGCCGCGGCGCGATGCGGCGGCGGCGGCCGCGCGATGGGATGCGGCCGCCGCGCCGGAAGGGTGGGACTGGGCTTATCTAGAAACCAGATGGCCAAAGTTTCATAAGCTATTGAATCTAAGACTCCTCGGGTGCGGTGTGACCATGCGTGGCGCCGAGCAGCATGTAAACGCCCGGTACCACGAACAGCGTGAAGAGCGTGCCGATCCCCAAACCGGTGGAGATGACCAGGCCGATCGCGAAGCGCGAAGCGCCGCCGGCGCCGCGCGCGAACACCAGGGGAACGACGCCGAGCACCATCGCCGCGGTGGTCATGAGAATCGGCCGCAAACGCACCCCGGCCGCGGCCACGATGGCCGCACGTTTGGACTTGCCGCTCAGCTGTTCCTCGTTGGCGACCTCGACGATCAGAATGCCGTGCTTGCTGATCAGGCCGATCAGCGTCACCAACCCGACCTGCGTGTAGATGTTGAGCGATGCGCCGCCCACACCGACGGCGATGAACATCAGGGCGCCGACGATCGACAGGGGCACGGCGATGAGGATCACCAGCGGATCGCGAAAGCTCTCGTAAAGCGCGGCCAGGGTGAGGAAGGCGATGATGATGGCGAAGCCAAAGGTCGCCATCACACCGGTCGTTTCCTGCACGTACTGGCGTGAGGGTCCGGCGTAGTCAATGGAGTAGCCCGACGGCAGGGTGCGGGCGGCGAGCTCACGCAAATAATCGAGCGCGTCGGCCTGCGAGACGCCCAGGGCGGCGACGCCCGCCAGGGTGGCCGAGTTCAGCTGCTGAAAGTGATTCAAGCTTTCCGGCACAGTCACGCTGCGGATGTGCGCGATCGTCGAGAGCGGCACCGGGACCGTGCCTAAGTTGGCGATCGGGTAGTCGAGCAGTTGATCGGGATTCAGCCGCGAGATCCGCTGCACCTGGGGAATGACCTTGTAGGAGCGGGTCTGCATGCTGAAATAATTGACGTACCCGCCGCCGAGCAGGCTGCCGAGCGAGCTGCCGACCTGGCTCATGGTCAGGCCGAGCTGCGCCGCCTTGTCGCGGTCGATTTCGATCACCGACTCGGGCAGATCGTATTTAAGATCGCTGTCGAAGAACATGAACCGGCCGCTCTTGTGCACCTCATCGAGAAACGCGCGCGATACGTCGTTCAAGCGCGCGGCGGGCTCGGTGGTCTTGATGACGAATTGCACGGGCAATCCGCGCGCGCCGGGCAGCGAAGGCAGCTGGAACACCGCGATGTTCTGGCCGGCCA
>Ga0181534_10000672_pt1 | contig 23859 bp, 19 predicted proteins | sample PEATcosm2014_Bin_37_FD_119758 | JGI IMG/M metagenome (GOLD analysis project Ga0181534, IMG submission 119758) | Peatland microbial communities from MTU Mesocosm Facility, Houghton, MI, USA - PEATcosm2014_Bin17_10_metaG | ecosystem: Environmental > Terrestrial > Soil > Wetlands > Peat | place...
ATCTTTATCGGATCAAGATCGATCTGGTATTGCTTAACAAAGCCGCCGACGCTGGCCACCTCCGCCACGCCGGGTACGGAGTTGAGCTGATACTTGATGAACCAATCCTGCAGCGAGTGCAGTGTGCCGCTGTCGTATGGACCCTCGACCGTATACCAGAAAACCTGGCCGACGCCGGTTGCATCCGGACCCATCATCGGCGTAACGCCGGCGGGTAGAAAGCTGCCCGCAAGGCTCAACCGCTCCAGCACGCGAGTGCGCGCAAAGTAGATGTCCACCGAATCTTCAAAGATCACGTTGACCATTGAGAAGCCGAAGGCTGACGACGAGCGCACCGTACGCACATGTGGCAGCCCTTGCAGATTCACCGTCAGCGGATAGGTGATCTGGTCTTCCACTTCCTGCGGACTGCGGCCCGCCCACTCGGTGAAGACGATCACCTGGTTTTCGCTCAAGTCAGGGATCGCATCGATAGGAGTATGAATGAGCGCCCAGTAGCCCCAGACCGCGAGTGCTGCATAGACGGTCAAAATCAGCCAGCGGTTCTTCATCGAGAATTCAATTATGCGGTTGATCATCTCGCTCCCCTTACTTCGCGTTCAGGTGCGCGCGAGAACTCACGATCACGCCGCCGTTTTTGTGCGCCTCGACGATTACAGTCCAGGAGCCTGCCATCAGCGCCTGGCCTTTGGCTGTGTACATCTGGCTGCTAGGGTTCCATAGCAAATCGAAAGAACTCTTCATCTCAGTCATGCCCATCGCAGGCATCGCGGGCATCAGCAGCGTCATCGTGACTTTGGCGTCGGCAATCGGTTTTTGATTTCCGTCCGTCAGGCTAACGTTAAACTGTGCGTCCTCGCCGGCCTTCACTGGATCGGGATCGGCGTGGAAGACTATCTTTGCCTCGCTCGCTTTTGTATCCTTGCTGGGACCCGAAGACGGCGCGGTCGGCGTTTGCTGTTCTGAAGCGAACTCCTTTGATCCGCCATAGAGTCCTGACATGCCGGAACTCAGATGCGCCTGCGAATCGATAAGAAAGTTTCCGTTGAGCACAACTTTGTCGCCGAGCGCCAGCCCGCTCAATACCGGGAAAAGATCTTCAGCAGGCGTGCCCAACTGCACTTCACGCGCTTCAAAGATTCCGTTGGCCCTCGCTAGATAAACGATCTTGCGTGTGCCCGTGTCCAGCACAGAGGAACGCGGAATCACGATCCCCGGCTGTGCGCCACGGCTAACAAAACTGGCGCTTACAAACATGCCTGGCAACAACCGCATTCCCGGATTAGCGAGATGCACATGGACCGGCACGGTGCGCGTCTGCGGATTGGCCGCAGGCTCGATAAACTCCACATGGCCGTGCAGCGTCTGGCCGCTCACAGCCTCGGAGGTAATCTCTACCTCCTGCCCCTGGTGAATCTGCGCCAGTTGCTCTTCATAGACATCGGCCTTGATCCAAACCTCGCTCAGGTCGGCCACCGTCAGCAGCGTATCGCCGGCGTTCACATACTGCCCTTGCGTCACCTTGCGTTCCACCACGCTGCCTGCGCTGTTGGCGTAGATCGTGACGCGCGGAACTCCGCCAGTTGCCGGCGCGTTGTACTGTTTTTCTGCGATTCCCCATAGTTCCAGCTTGCGTTGGCAGGCCTCGACCAGTGCGCCGCCCTGCTCGCGCGCAAATGCGTCATCCGATTTTTGAAGATGGTTGCGATTCTCCACTGCCAGCCGGTACTCCTCAATGGCCGTGGCCACTTCGGGACTGTAGAGATCGGCCACGGCCTGACCACGCCGCACGCGTTCACCGGTGTACTGCACGTAGAGCTTGTCTACGCGGCCACCGACCCACGCGCTCACGGCTGCCAGTTGCGACTCCGGCTGCTCGACGCGCCCGAAAGCGGCGATGTCCGTTTTCAGTGTTGCGGTCCGCACCTCGGCTACCTGCACACCCGCCGCGGTAATCTCAGCCGGAGAAAGCGAGACCGTTGTGCCGGGTTCCGTGCCTTGTTGCGCTTCCTGCCCCGCGTGGCTCGCAGTGGTCATAGCCGGTATTGCCGCTGCGGAGGACGCAACAACCGGGCGAATTTGCTTTGCAACCAGAACTCCGGCGACCAGCGCTGCAATCAGAACTCCAACGCCTCCGCCCAGCGCGAAGACTTTCTTTTCTCTCGATGTCATTTACTTGTCCTCTCTTTGTCCCGGTTCATCGCATCTGCAACCGGCTCACCGATGGCGCGTTCCAGTTGCGCCATCCCTGCATCGGTAGCCGCTGATGCTTTGTAGGTTGCGGTCTCAACATCGAGCAGAAGATTCTGAGCGTCGATCAGGCTCATGAACTCCGCGCGATTATTCTGGTAAGCGGCGGTAGACGCTTTGAACGATGCTTCGGCCTGCGGCAGCAGGGTGTCGCGATAGAGCTTGACGCGCTTCTCGGCGCTGAGCACAGCGATCTGCGCCTCGCGAATCTCCAGGAAGACCGCAGTCGCGCGCGCATCCAGCTCTGCCTGTGTTACATCGGTGGCCGCAACGGCCTGCTTCGTTTCATTCTCATGACGCGCGCGGTTCAACTGGGGAAGATTGAATGCAAGCTCGGCCATGTAAGCGTTGCGCGCAGAGGAACCGGCGGGCATCAGCATGTAACCCAGACCGGCGGTAAAATCCGGCTTCATCGCGAGCTGGGTCATCTTGCTTTCGTTTTTTGACTTTGACCTCTGCGCGCGCAGAGCAGCCAGCTCCGGCCGATGTTCCATCGCCGCCTGCTCCAGTTCCGCTAGCGAAGGCAGGGCCGCGGACTCTGTGTAGCTCCCGGCAATTTCAATCGCATCGTCAGGACGGCGTCCCATCAAAACATTCAACTGCGCTCGCGCCGTATCCCGCTCCTCGTCGAGTTCGATCAGATGCTCACTCAGCCGGGTCAGCGCCATCTGCGCGCGCAGCACATCCGCCTGCGGAACCTTGCCGGTGGTGTACTGCACTAGCGCGACAGCGAGCGCCTCCTTGAGCAGAGACTCCTGGCGCTCGTGCAGCGTCATTTCGTCGGAGTTACGTATCAAGTCCGCGCAGAGTTTGCGCACTTCTGCTGCGACATCCTGACGCAGCGTCTCCAGGTCGCTAGCCGTCACGCTTGCGTCATCTTCCACCAGCCGCGCGCGCATCTCCCGCTTTTGCCTATTGGGGAACGTCTGCTGCACCATCACCATCAACTGCGCCTGGTTCAAATCCCAGGGCTTTGTCACCGGCGTCTCCCAGTCGCGCACCTGCAACATCGGGTCGTCGAGGCTGCGGGCAGTGCTGGTTTTCATCTGCGCTAGCGAGAGCCGCCGCGCTGCGCCATGGATCTCAAGATTGTTCTCAAGCGCAGCGGCAACGGCCTCACCGACAGTAAACGTGTTGGGATTCAGGCTACGCGCGGGCATTGATCCCGGCTCCGTCTGCCCGAAGCAAGCTATCGACAGCGCCAGCACAAGTGGCGCGACTGCATAAAGGGATTTCACTCTTCAACTCCGAATAAGTGGGCAATAAAATACGCCAGGGCGCAGAGATGCGCGCCCCAGGAAAGACCCGGCGGAAGTTGAGAGCTAGATTCTTAAGATGAAAGCGCCTGTAGGCGGAGACTGTGGAGGAGTCGCAGTCGAGATCGACAATTCGCTCGGCGAAGAGAGTTCATCGGAGGAGATGAGCTCCTGCGCAACCAGGATCGGGGCCGAATCGGGAAGGCCCGGTGCAACAACAACGGCTGGCAGCGAAGCGCCAACGGTGCAGCAATTGGTTTGCGCGGCGATGCTGGACCCAGATGCAGGCGCGCAGCAACTATGCGCTGTCTTGTGCGCGGTTTGCAGGCAGATTCCAAACGGCGCAAGCAACGAACCCATCAAGAAGATGGCTAATGCCGCGCGCTGGAAGGCACTGCTCCGCATAACGGGAGTCTACCACGGAGGGGATTTCACGAAGTGATGCACATCACCGGGCTATGGCTGGTTTGAAAATTGAGATCGCTTTCGCTCGATGCTCCAGAGTACCTGCCCTCGTACACAAGCTGTGTGCACAGTTGCATCCGGCTCTTTGCTTCCATGACCCGTCTTCGCGTACTCTGTCGGTCATGAACTGGCGGCGCGGTCTTTTGTTGGCGGGGATTCATCTGGTGATCGCGGCAACGCTGATCGCCTACCAATAGGTAGAATTACCCCGCAACCTATTTCGTTCTCTGCATAGCGGGGCCAGGGAATCGCTGTGAAGGCGGAAAACCGTCATCGCTTTCCCACATCCCTGGAACCTTCTTTCCGTATAGAACCCATTGCTTACCGTCCCAGTGATAGCGCGAATAAATCTTGAAGAATTTAGTATTTTCTACCTCCCAATTCGGTCTGCAAGCGAGTTCAAGTATATCTTTTTGATTTGTCTCGCCTGGACCTGGAGACGCCAGCTTCCAGGCAGTCTTGAGTGAACTCATCATCTGTATAGGGTCAACTTCTCCGGTTTTCTCGTATCGCGCTGTTACGGCTTCCAGTCTCCTGCTACTCACCTGGTAAAGCTCAGTGCTTGGGCCAGCGTATGACCCCATTCCAATGGACAGGTCAGTGGTGATGAGAATTGTCCGCTGTCCCGGATGGAGAGCTTCAACCTGTATCCTTGCTAACTCCCGCTCAAGGGTTTTCTTGTAAACGATCTCGTGATGCGCATCTTCAAGCCGCAAAACAGCGTGTTTAAGAGCAGGAACCGTTAACAGCTTGATTCGTTCTGCATCCCCATAAAAGGCCGTATCTGGATAGCCCATGCCCCAGAGTTCTTTTTGTACCTCTGGGGTAATCCGGCCATCTTCAAGCAACTCCAAGGTGCCGTCAAATCCGTCCAACGTACTGGTGAGCTGGATGGTCTTGACGACGGCAAGATCAGACTGCTGGCCAATCGCTGTCCCCGAAGTGGAAATGATCAGAAGTAGTGCTGTAAAAATTAGCTGGCGATTCATGAAAGCCAGTGTAGCTCATTCTCGTATTTGTGAAGCGGGATGTAATGCGAGGTTTTGCACAAAGCCAAAGTGAGCCGAGGCTCCAAATCCACGCCCTCGCATAGATCGACCAATCCGCCCCTTCCCACTTCTCGCCTCCATCCACTATGCTGTTGGGGTTCATTGAGGTGACCCTTTTGTTGACCCGCCGCCGTTTTACTTCTCTTGCCGCTGCTGCCGTTGCCGGCGCCGCCGTTTCTTCTAAAAGCCAAGCCCAAAAGGGAACCACCCGTTCCGGACTTGAGTTCGGCGTGCAGATCTTCATGGTGCGCGACCGGCTCGGACCGAAAGACCTCGTTCCCACGCTGGAGCTAATTCACTCCATCGGCTACGCCAGCATCGAGACCTACCCGCTGGTCTACAACCGTCCGGCAAAAGATTTGAAGACTCTAATTACCAACGCCGGCTTAAAGGCCCCCAGCGGACACTTCGACTACGCCACCCTCGAAGAGCATGTGGACTACGCCGCCGAGCTGGGCCTCGAATACATGATCTGCCCCATGCTCGACCACTCGCTCTGGAACTCGCTGGACGGCTTTCATCAGGCCGCTCAGCATCTGAATAAAGCTGCCGCCAAAGCCCGCGCCGCCGGATTGAAATTCGGCTACCACCCGCATAATTATGAGTACAAACCACTGCCAGGCGGGCGTGGAATCGACGTGCTGATGCGGGAGCTGGACCCAGCCATCCGCCTCGAACTCGACATCTACTGGGCCATCGAGGGCGGGCAAGCCCCCCTTGACCTTATGCGCAAATACAAGGACCGGCTCGAGCTGATCCATATCAAGGACCGCAAGCCGGTGACCGGCGTAACCTATGCCCCCGATGAGCACGCAGCCCACTATACCGAGGCCGGTTCCGGCGCCATCGACTGGAAGGCCAACCTTGGCCTCGCCCACCAGCTTGGCGTCCGCCAGTTTTTTGTCGATCAGGATGGATACGACGTGCCGGTGGAAGAGAGCCTGCGCCGCAATTGGAAGTACCTTTCGCAGTTGAGCCTGTGAGCGCCGGCACGATGAATTGTTAAGTATTGGGAAAAAGCCGGGATTGGAACCGGCGAATCCCTTCCTGCATCCAAATCCAGCTATGCCGCATCAACCAGATGCGTTATACTCAAATTTCACAGCGGATATTCTATGGCCTCGCTGCACTCACATCACCCTCCGGAAGATTGTCTGAATTGCGAGCATCGCCATCTGCGAATGTTCTGCAATCTCACACCGGATGCCTTGCGCGACTACGACAGCATCGGCGTGATGATGAGCCATGCCCGCGGAGCCAAGCTCTTTACCGAGGGCGACACGGCGCGAAATGTCTTTGTCGTCTGTTTCGGCCAAGTAAAAATCTCTTCCACCTCCCGCGACGGCAAGACGATGATTCTCAAGATCGCCGGTCCCGGTGACGTGATGGGCCTCAGCGCGGTGCTAGCCAACGTTCCCCATGAAGTCACTGCCGAAGCCATTGAACCCTGCCAGGTAAAAACCGTGCGCAAGCAGGAGTTTGTGGATTTCCTAGGCCGCCACGGCATCGCTTCCATGCATGCCGCCCAGGCGCTCAGCGGCGAGTATCTCACCGTCTTCCACGACGCCAAGCGTCTGGCCCTCTCCGGCTCGGCTGCCGGGCGGCTGGCGCGGCTTTTGCTCGACTGGGGCCACTCGGCTGCCAGCGGCAAGCCGGAGATTCGCTTCACGATGGCCCTGACACACGAGGAGATCGCCAATATGGCCGGCACCTCCCGCGAGACGGTCACCCGGTTGCTGAATCAATTCCGCCGCGACCAGTGGATCACCATCAAGGGTTCCAGCATGACCATCACCAAGCCCGAGCAATTGGAACGGCTGACCGCGTAGATTCTGTTCGCAAGTTGCCTCGGCAACACCACATGCCCGTCCATCTCTAGTCCCGGCAATGTTCCCTAGCTATAGCTCACAGCGCTACACCACACCGTTTTTGACAACCTGGACTTTTGGTGCAAGATTCGCGACTCTGGTATGCTGATTTCCAGACGCGGCCAGGACGCGTCCTGTCCGCGGAAAGGGCTGCGCCCACCTGATCTTTTGAGGCATCACTCTGTGTTGACCCTCTTTCGCCTGTCATGCGGACCAGGCATACGAAGGAGGATGCCTTGAATCTTGAACAACAGAAGAAGCAGGCCCGCGAACTCTTGCGAGCGATCCGGTCTGGCAATGCAGAAGCTCTCTCCCGGCTGCTGCGCAACCACGCGCGCTGGGTCGCGCTAGACGCGAGCGTCATACGCCAATGTGTCTCTCTGCACGATGCGCAATTTGTCCTCGCTCGTGAACAAGGGTTCTCCAGTTGGCCCAAACTGAAGGCCTACGCCGAGCCGTCTTTGCGTTCGCAGCCCACACGGCTGTTCGTTGCGGACATGGCCTGGGTTACAGAGCGCGTTCATGGCTTGCTCCGAACGCGCACTTCGGCGGGTCCGGCAGCACTGGAACAGATTCGGGAATGGCACCCGCGTTTCTCCGATTGGAGCGACGAGGAAATTCTGCAAGCTCCCTTCACCGAGGGCGACGCGCGGTTGGTCTATGCCAGGGAGCACGGCTTTGAAACCTGGAACGACCTGGAAAACCGCGTGAACCTTCTTGCCTCGAACCCCACCCTGGCGGCGGCTGAACCGTTAATGGCCGCCTTTGCCGCGTTGCAGGCAGGCGATGTCGTTGGATTCGAAGCTTTGCTCCACACGAATCCCCGCTTATCCACCGAGCGGGGGACAAATGGCAACACGCTGCTGAATCTCGCTGTCAGCTTCGCCGGCAAGGCGGATTGGAAAGGCGGCCTGACTGCAATCGAGGAATTGCTTGCGTCCGGTTCCGACGTCAACGAGGCCAATGATCGCGGTTGGACGCCGCTCCATGCGGCCGCATACGCCAACCAGCCGGAGATTGCCGCCTTGCTGATTGAAAAAGGTGCGGCGCTGGACGCGGAAGCATACGGTGCGGGTGGCACTCCACTAATTGCCGCGCTGTTCTGGGGGCATCGTGAGGTGGCTGATTTGTTGGGTCGCCATTCGCTGGCTCCGAGCAACCTTCGCGCAGCTGCCGGTCTCGGCATCCCTGAACTGGTCGATGCTTGCTTTAACCCCGACGGCACACTCACGTCCGATGCCTGCGCTGCTCGAGGCTTCTATCGTCCGCATAGCGGCTTTCCGGGCTGGCAACCCACGACGGACCCGCAAGAGGTCCTCGACGAAGCGCTTGTCTGGGCATGCAAGAGCAATCGCCTGCCGGTGCTGGAGCGGCTCGTCCGAGCGGGTGCGCGCCTGAACGCCGATCCGTATAGAGGCACGCCGCTCATCTGGGCGGCATTCTGCAATCGGATCGAGGCGGCGGCCTGGCTGCTGGATCATGGAGCGGATGTCAATCAGAAGGCTACCTTTGGCGGCTTGACCCACGGCGAGGGGATCACCGCGCTTCATCTTGCCGCGCAGTGCGGACATCTATTGATGGCGAAGTTTCTGGTCCAAAAGGGCGCAGACTTGTCGATAAAGGAAGACCTCTACAATTCAACGCCCGAAAGCGCCGCGGCATACTTCGGGCAAACCGCGGTGCGAGACTTCCTGCAGTCGCAGGTGCAAATCGGCTAGAGCGGTTCTACGAGGCCAACCTGGGCTTCCGCGTACTCCATAACGGCGGCGACGGAAAAGGGAAGGACTTCTGGGCAATGTCGGGCGAGACAAAGTCACCCTCCTGTTGAAGCGCATCCCGCCCGGCATTCTCACCCGCAGCCAAATTCTTCGCGCCATGAGTGGGTTGTTTGGGACGACTACGCCCTCACCAGCAATCCAGACACCCTCTACCCGGAGTTGCTTGCCAAAGACATTCTCATTGCCAAGGTTCCAATCGGGAAATCTGGTGCTTCATCTCCGGTTTCCGGAGATGAGATGCGGATAGATGTATGTTCTCTGCTATGTCGCGGAGTCGAAGGGTAGGCTCTGGGACGCCTTTCTATTTCTGATCTCAGCGCCGGATCGCCAGCCGCTCCGGATCGGCTTCTGCGGTGCGGACCGAGGAGTCGCGCAACGTGAGCACTGGGCAGCGGGCGTGGGCGATCACCTGTGTCGCGACGCGGTCCCGGGTCAGGTTGTCGAAGGCTGCGCGGGGCGCCGAGTCAAGAACGATGAGGCTGGCCTGGCGCTCGGCGGCCACGGCTAGAATCTCAATGAATGGATTGCCGTGGGCTAAAGAGGCCTCAACTGCAACGGGAAATTCCTCCGAGAGCTGGGCAGCCATCATACGCAGTTCGCAGAGCGCTTCGGGGACTTCCTCTTCGACTACTGTTATCCGCTGCGGCGGTTGCTTGAGGCTCGACCAGTCAAATTTTCCAAAACTCGATTTATCGGCACTTTGCTTCGGCTTTGGCTGCTCGACGGGAGGCAGAACATGCAGCAGCAGGAGCCGAGCCAGATTGGATGCCGCAATCTGGCTGGCCAGCGCAGCACTCATCACCGAGGCTGGCGCCAATGCCGTGGCATGAATCACCAGAGCCTCGCGCTCACCGCTGGCATTCGGCAGGTGGGCCTCTGGGCCGACGGTCAGAATGGGAACATTAACAGTGCGCAGAACTACTTCCGCTACCGAACCAAGCAGGGGTTTGCCCTCCCGGTTGCCGCTATGCGCTCCAATCAGCAGAAGATCGGCCTCGTAATGGCGGACAGCGGCGGAGATTTGCGCGGCTGCGGAGCCTTCCAGAACCAATGCGTCACAGGCCACGCCGCGGCGGCGGGCCAAGGCGCACCAAGGTTCCATGGCAGTGCCTGCGCGTTCCAGCACAGCAGCGCGATCATGATCAAAAACGCCGTCCGGCTCTTCGTTCAGGGAGATGCTGGGGCTTACCACATGTAGCAGCAACAGGCGCGCACCTGTCGCCGCAGACTGCTCAAAAGCAAAGAGCATGAGCCGGTCAAGATCGTTTAAGTTGGTGGCCACCAGAAGTACGGCCGGACTTACCCTGCGATCACGATCAGACTCCAGCATCGCGCACCTCTCCCTAAGTATAGATTGCCCCTCTTCCAGGAAACCTGCAAGTGACCTGCCGCACAGAGCGGCGTTATTCAGCCCGCCATTAGGATTCTCACATGACCAAGGAACATTCCCCCACCGCAGTATATTAACGCATTTTGATAATCGTCCGATGAGATGAGTAGAAATTAAGAACGGAATGCGCACTCGTCGCCAACCGTAGCTCCCCTGAGGTGGAAAACCATCCGCCTGGAGGGCGCTCGCAGGAGCAGGCGGGATGAAAACCGTTCCTTGGGGATTTGTGATGGGAGATCAAAATATGTGGGCACAATTGGACGAACAAAGCGTAATAAAGGCGAATTCCCAGTTCTGGGAGCAGATGCTGGCGATGAAGCTGGAGCCGGTTTCCGGTGCTGCGGATTTCAGTGTGACTGCAGGCCATGTGATGGGTAGCGTTGGACTTTCGGGCAACTGGAAGGGGCGAATCGAGGTCCGTCTCTGCGCAGGGCTAGCGGTGCAGGCCACCGCTGCAATGCTGATGCAGCCAGCCGAATCCGTGGCAGAGGCAGACAAGCTGGACGCCGCCAAAGAGATCGCCAACATGATTGCCGGAACCATCAAATCCTCCCTGCCACGTCCCTGCTCGATGACCGTTCCGGATGCTGTGGTGGAACCCGAAAAGTACACAGCTGGGGAGCCCGCGACTGACACACTGTTGGTGCTTTTCAGGCATGAGAGCGGCGACCTGCTGGTGCGGGTCTGGGAGCAGGAGTGTCTTGGCTGAAGACGGGGTGGCAGGCAAAGCGAAAAGATTCCCTCTCTCCGCTTCCGCGCACAACTTTAATTACGGCCGGACTCCCCGATTACCCGTCCTGCCTGTGGAAAAGAAGCCATAAATTTCCTGTAAATAATTACATTACTGTTGTTTACAGAGGATTACAACGCCCATTTCCGCCCGCCCCGCAGGTCTCTCCCGATTCAAAATACGGCATCCTTCCCGATTTAGCTCGCAAATTCCGGGCATTTTTTTATGGAATCCTTGTGAACTTTGACCGATAGTAACGCATGGCAGATCACCCGCGATCATTCCATCCTTGTTGTAAATCCAAGAAAAAATAAGTCCCTGTGTGCTTGAGAGCGTCCGGCTCCCGGCGCGTTGATTTATTTTCCGGCACTTTTGCATCCGGAAAAACTAACTGCAAAACTTCTGGAGGAAAAACAATGTGGCATTCCCGTACCCAAAACCAGTTGAGTTGCTGGCTCATGGCCCTCGTGGCGTTGCTGGCATTGCCGGCCTTTAGCCAGACTTTCCGAGGCGGCATCAGCGGCACGGTCACCGACCAATCGGGCGCTGTGGTTCCCGGCGCACAGGTGACGGCAGTTGAAGCCGCTACCAATGCCACCATAAAAGCGGTGACTTCCAGCGCCGGCGAATTCGCCTTTGCCAATCTGCCGCTGGGCACATACTCCGTAACGGTCTCAGCCAGCGGCTTCTCAACGCAGAAGGTGAACAAGGTGACGGTTGCGGCGGGTTCAACTTACGCGCTGCCGGTTAAACTCGCCGTTGCCTCCACTGGCGAGACCGTCGAAGTCACAGCCGACACCCTCTCCCTGGACACAATCACCGATACGCAGTCCACTGCGATCCCCGAGGCGGTGGTGCAGAATCTGCCCAACAGTGGCCGCGACTTTACCCAGATGCTGGCCCAGACGCCCGGTTTTGCAGGACTCTCGACCGGCGGCGGCGCGGGCGTTGCCAGCGTCAACGGAACCCGGACAAACTCCGTGAACTGGCAGATTGAAGGAACGGACGACAACGATCTTTGGTGGAACATTCCTGCGGTGAATCAAGGCGGCGTCTCGTCGATCGCGGGCGTGATTCTCCCTGTAGATGCGATTGAGAATTTTTCTTTTGTGACTGCGGGAACCACCGAACTGGGCCGCAACTCCGGCGGCACCGCCAACCTGTCTATCAAGTCCGGCACCAACCAACTGCACGGTACGGCCTATTACTATAACCATAACGAGGCCTTCCAGAGCACCAATCCCTTCTCAACCACCAAGCCGGAGACGCGCAACCAGCATTATGGCTTTTCAGTGGGCGGCCCGATCTGGAAGGACAAGACCTTCTTCTTCCTCGGCGGCGAGCACCAGGCCTTCCTGATCGGCGCGCAGAACAAGGCCACGGAACCTACGCTTGCCTACCAGACCGAGGCCTACCAATATCTCGATGCATGGGGTGTGCCTCACAACACAGTTGCAGCCAACCTGCTCAATGGCAACGGGACGTTGCCTGGATTGTGGCCTGCCGCAGCCCTCACTGGCCCGGCCACCTTCGACGAATATACTGCCGCCGGCAATCTCACCGGCCACAGCTTCAACGGCATCATCAAGCTCGACGAGCAGTTGACGGCCAAGGATCACCTTGCATTCACCTGGTTCGTCGGCCAGGGGACGCAGACCGCTCCGGTCTCCTCGGCTTTGTCCCCGTACTTTGAAAATGCTCCCATCCATGTGGAGAACTACTCGCTGGTCTATAACCGCGTTCTCACCAACAGCATTACCAATCAACTCTCCGCCGGCGTCAGCTACTTCAACCAGGCATTCAGCGACTCCGACACCAGCTTTGATCCCGGCGGGCTGGGTTTGAATACCGGTGTGACCGACCCGGCACTGGCCGGGTCGCCGCACATCTGCCTTGATCCCAACGGCTGCCCCAACGGCCTGACCTCGGGCGCCAATAATGGCTTTGACCCGATCGGCGTCACCGCTCCATCCGGCCGCAATGACATTACCGGCCACCTGGACGATACGCTGGCCTGGACCAAGGGCGCTCACCAGTTAAAGCTTGGCGGCGAAATTCGCCAGGCGCAGGTGGATGACTTTTACCAGACCGGGCAACGCGGCACCCTCATCTTTGATGGTTCTGAGGGTCCGTGGTCGTCCTCTACCTCTGCCTGTGCTGCGCTGGCAACTACCACCCCGACTGCGGCCACGCTTGCCGGGCTTTCCACTGACAAAAACGTTCTCTATCTGGCAGATTTTCTTGCCGGCTGCTTGAATCCCAACTCCTCGGGCATCGTTCTAGGAGACCCCAAACGCCAGGTCTTTGTGAACACCTTCTCGATCTTTGGCCAGGATGCATGGCAGGTGTCCAAGAAGCTGAGCCTGAACTACGGCGGGCGCTATGACTATGAGGGTCCGGTCCACTCGGACTACCCGAATCTTTCCGTCTTTGATCCCTCTCTGCCCAGCGGCCTTGCAGTTGCCGGTCAGGATATCCCGGACATCTACAGCAAATTCTGGGGCGGCTTCAGCCCGCGCTTTGGATTCTCTTATCAACTGAGTCCCACCTCAGTTCTGCGCGGTGGAGGCGGACTGTATTACGACTCCGTCTACATGAAGTCGGTTCTGCAAAATGGAGACTTGCAGAATATCTCCGTCTTCGGCCCGGGCTTGAATCCCGCCGGATCGAATAAAGTGGCGAATGCCTCGGCTCTACAAAATACGGTGATTGAACCGAACCAACCGATCTACGAAACACTCAACGCGGCGCTTTCCGGAGCAGGCGTTGTATCTATCTCCACATTTGATAAAAACTTCCGCCCATCATATTCCGAATCCTTCGACCTGAACCTGGAACACAGCTTTACCTCCGCCGTTGTGTGGCAGTTGGGCTACGTCGGCACCAAGGGAACCCACCTGCTGGGTGTCTTTGATATCAACCCCGGCGCGCCGGGGAGCTTGAATGTGCCTATTTACTACAACAATACAAACCCAGCGTATCCAGGCTGCACACCGCAATATAGCGGAGCAACTGCCCCAACTCCCGGCAACCCGCTTGGGACTCCGGGCAATGCCTTGCAGTGCTCGCGCCCGTACTTCCAGAATGGACAATTTCAAGGCTTTGGCGTCATCGACTCGGCCAAGAGCAACCTCGGCTCCATCTACAACTCGCTCCAGACCACCTTGCGGGTGCAGAACTGGCATAGCCTGAGTTCTCAACTGGCCTATACCTGGGGCCACGCGCTGGACTACGAGACTGGCCTTTTGCCCTACGTTCCGCAAGACCCAACCAACGAAAAGGCGGAGTACGGCAATTCCGATTACGACGTCCGCAACACCCTAACGGGCTATCTGGATTACCAGATCCCAACCTTTGCGGGACCGAAGGCCTTAACCAAGGGCTGGGAGGTCAACTCCGGCTTCTCTTTCCACGGAGGAACTCCTTACACGGTCCTCTCGGCATCCAACCCCAGCGGTAACGGCGAAAATGCGGATCGCGCCGTGCAGGTGGTTGCGCACCCCGAGGCCGGAATCAATCACGCCATCTCCGGCGGCGTAGTCCAGTGGTTCAGCCCAACCGCCTTTGTCGATTGCAACTCGTCAGCTACCGTGCAATGCACCTACTCGCCCACCCGCCGCGGCCAAAACAGCAACCCGGCCTACGGGTCAGTCGATGCCTCTATCCTGAAGACGACGCCGATTCATGAGCGGGTCAGCGCGCAGTTCAAGGTAGACATTTTCAATCTCTTCAACCGCACTAACCTCGCGCCTGTCGGCTTTCCGACAACAGGTGAATCCGGCGTAATCGGCTCAACCATCGGCGTCTATCTGGGCAACCCTGGCTTCGGACCCGGCGAACCGCTGAATGCTGAGTTTGCGCTGAAGATCATCTTCTGAGTAGAGTTCTCAGTCATCAGTTGTCAGTAACCAAAGAGGCCTCGCCAATCCGGCGCGGCCTCTCTGCTGTTCGGATGTAGATGCATATGCGCTTTGGACGCTGGAATTACCTTGCCCGCACCATCGCCACAATATAACAACCGACGGTGCCCAGAACAACAACCAGCATGACCGGGCCGAGCGCGACAAAGAATCTTCCTTGCCCCGCGCGCATTGCGTCGATAATCATCCATTGAATCGCGGTGAAGAGGCAGATAACCTCCAACTTGATCCAGGCGATCATGTCCAGCGCCAGGGCTTGCAACCGATCACTATTCTCCGCTGTTACCCGCACCGGGTAATTGAACGCTCCGGGAAAGCGCGACACCAGCGAGAAAATCAGGTAGAGAACGAAAGCGAAAGCCGCAAAAAAGATAAGCCCGCTCGGAGAACCCCAGGCATTGGGGCGGCCTGCTGCATCAAAGTGGGTGGGAACGCGTTCCGGCAGCGGGTTGGCCCCGTAGAGCGCATTCCAGGTGCTCCACCCCATCACCCCAAGCGCCAGCAGGCTGATTGCTTCCAGCACCTTTCGCATCGCTTCCTCTTCTCACAGGAATTGTATCGAATGAGACCGATTTTCCTGTGCGAAGGAATGGGGTTTGTGTAACTGTAGAAGGGCAATAAAACATCTCAGGAGAGAGCTATGTTCCCCAACATTCTCAATGTCCCTGCGCGCGGCGTTGTTTGCGCCGTGCTTGCCTTGACCTCAATTTCTGTTCTGAACGTTGCCCGCGCGCAAGAGACTGAGCCTCCTGGTTATGGAGAGCGTCAATCGCCGATCAATATCATCGACATTCCAGGCAACGAAGTCCGGTATGATCAGGATGCGACAAAATTCACCGACATCGGGCGGCTGGGCATGCCGTTGACGCTGACGGTGAAGAATACTTCTTGGGGTCCGTGGTGTCCCACCTGCAAGGGATCCTCGGTTGACGAGCGCTGGGGCAGCCTGAAGGCTTATCCGCCCAAGGATGGCGCGCCGAAAATCAAGTTCGGCGAGGATTCTTACACCCTGGTGGAGTTTCATTTTCACTCGCCCGCCGAGCATCTGGTCAATGGCCGCCTGGACGAGATGGAAGTGCACTTCGTGTTCAGTCGGGACGGGACGCCGTTGTGCAGCCATAATCCCAACGGACTGCTGGTCATTGGCCGGAGAATAAAGGCTGGCAGAGAGAACTCAACTTTGGAGAAGATCTTCGGCCTCCGCAATCCGCCCGAGATCCCATTGCCGGTGAATTCCTCTTCTCCCTACGTCACTGTCAATAATTTCATCATCAGCACATTGTTAGGCGGGCTTGAGTATTCTTATCGCTATTTGGGCTCCCTCACCGCGCCGTCTGAGTTAGGCTGCACGGACCCGCCGGGAACTCCGAACCAGCAGATCGTCTCCGGCTATCTACCAGAGGTGGTTCAGTGGGTGCTGCTGAGGGATCCCATCGAGATGTCGCCGACGCAGATCGCTCGCTTTCAAAAGCTGTTTCCGAATGGCGATGCTCGGGGCCCACAAACGCTGAGGCGGCAAATTGTGACGAAGACATTTCGCGGCCAGTGATTGCGGGACCAGTGCGTATCCCAGGTCGCAGAATCGACAAGAGCCGCCAGTTGGCCCTCGCTTTGCGGGGATAGCGAATTAGTAAGTTGTTTGCTATCCTTCGACCTGACTTTGTGCACCACCCTAGCCGAAGCGGGCGCGCTTGACGGTCTGGCGGAAGTCTTCGCCAGTCATCTCGATGCGGACGCACATCTCCGCGAGACGGCTTCTCATCCGGTCGCCGATGCGGTCGCCCAACGTGTCTTCGCGGGCGGCTTTCTGCACATCGGTTTGAATGCCACGACCGGCTGCGAGATCGGGATAGTTGGTGGTGATGATCGTCGTCAGCTTGTCGTTGTAGCGGCTGTTCAAGATCAGCGCCACCGTATCCCAGACCCACTCATTGGGCTTTTGCGCGCCCAGGTCGTCCAGCACCAGGACTTCTGCAGCGAAGACCGGCTTCAGCAGCTCCAGCTCCGTCGTGTGTACCGACGCGTTGTAGCTGTTCTGGATATTTTTAAGCAGCTCACGATAGTCGCAGAAGAGTCCTTTGACGCCGCGCTCCTGCACCAGGCGGCGCAGCACGCCGACGGCGAGGTGGGTTTTGCCCACGCCGATGGAACCCGTGAAGAGCAGCCCCTTGCCTGCGGTATCCACCGGATACGCCTCGACAAACTTGCGCGCAGTCAGGTGTGCCCGGCCCAACGAAGGGTCCGCGCCGCGAAAGGCGGATTCGTAACCGTCGAGTGTGTAATGGCGGTAGCGCTCGGGGATATGCGCGGCGGCAAGGCGGCGCTCCTCGCGCTGCATCTGCTGGCACTCGCAGGCGCGAGAGACCCACAGCCCCGAAGTGGAAACCACCCGCACCAAGCCAATTCCATCGCAAATCTCGCAAACGCTCATCTCTATCAAGCGTAGCGCAATCGGCGGTGCAGCGCCGCGGTGCATTGGAAGGCTTTAATTGTGGAAAACCGGCTGCCCATAGCCGCAGCCAAACCGGCCGAAGTGATGGTGCTGGGGAGCGACGGATACAAGCCCGTAGTGAAGGGCACGAATGGCTTTCTCTGCATCGTGGAGAGATCGTGTGCGCAGGGTTCGGAGGATGCGAGTACTGGAATCTGAAGATGCCGGCACTCCATTGCTTCAACAAGCAAGCCGCAAGGAGTTTTGCCACCAGCTATTTCATGAAGACCAGGCTTGTGCTGGCAGCAAAATCGTCTGCCGGACTGAGACCTTATCGAAAGACCACCTGCCCGGATCGGTAACTTGCAGCTTTTTCAAAGCTTATCAGATTGCGCCAGTCTGATACCCTCGTATATAGTTCGTAAATAATAGCGGACGTAAAAAGAGCCGCATTAGAAATAAAAATTCGACGAAAACGGCGCTCCGAGCAGCAGGCGGGGATGTTTTCTCCGTCTGTCGAACCCGCCTCGGTTTGCAATTCCAATCAGACAATTCAATGCTCCATTGGAGAAAGTAATGAACAAATTACTCCCCATGCTTATTGTTCATCTATCTGCGATGTTTCTGGCTTTTACGGCGACAGCCAGCGCCACAACCACAAAAACTCTAGCTGCTACATCGGGATGCACAGTCGGATCGACCGTTGTTTTTGCCTCCGCAACCAACGGAATCTATGTTACCGCCGATACCACGCAAACGAATACACCGCTGCTTGCCGAACAGGCCAATCCTCAGGCCTGGGAAGAATACAAAATCGTGGATGCTGGAAACGGTTGGGTTGGCCTGAAAGCGCTTTCCAACGGGTTATACGTTTCCGCGGATCTCAACAACGGCGACGCGTTGGAAGCAGGCTGGGCGACCACCATTCAGAGCTGGGAGATGTTCCAACTATCGGCATTAAGCAATGGCTACTACTCACTCCAGTCTTACGCGAGCGGTTACTATGTTTCCGCCAATCCTGACGACGCCAAGACGCCGCTCATGGCTCAATGGGCCACGACCGCACAGGAGTGGGAGGAGTTCGTTTGCACTCCGGTCGGTCAAGCTCCTGCTGGGACGCAGCGGCAAGAGATGCTGCAATTCATCAATAACATCTCCGGATCGAAAACAATGGCCGGCCAGCACAATCGCGAATCGGACGAGGGTAACTTCATTCAGGCAATGGATAACATCACTGGCGATTATCCTGCACTGTGGGGCGGAGATTTCCTTTATGAATCCGATCAAATTGCGAACCGCCAGAACATGATCAACTACGAGATACAGGGCGGTCAGAAGGGAGCGGCGATCGACTTGATGTATCACGCATGTCCGCCGACACAGGCTGAGTCGTGCGACTGGGATGGCGGCGTGCTGAGCACGCTCACCGATGCTCAATGGTCTGACTTGGTAACCGACGGGGGAACGCTGAACGGCGTGTGGAAATCGCGCCTGGATAACATCGCTCCTTACTTCCAGCAGATTCAGAGTGCTGGACTGCCGGTGATCTTTCGGCCCATGCACGAGATGAATCAGTCCGCATTCTGGTGGGGCGGCCGCCCCGGCTCAACCGGCACGGCGAAGCTCTTCCAGGTTACGCGCGACTATCTGACCAATCACTGGGGCCTATTCAATATTGTGTGGGTTTGGAGCATGCAGGATATATGGGACAGCTCCACAGGCAGTTATGACTTCAGCGAGTACGATCCCGGCAGCGTTGCGGTGATTCCGATGTGGGATGTTATGAGCCTGGATTTTTACGATGGCGCCGGCTTCACTACGGCCAAATACAACGCCGTTTCAAGCTATGCAGGCAGTAAGCCGATTGCGATCGGCGAATGCGAACAACTGCCTACTCCAAGCCAACTGGCCGCACAGCCGAAGTGGATATATTTCATGGGATGGGCGGAGTTGATTCAGGAGAATGACACGAACGCCCAGATTCAGGCAACCTACTGGGCGCCTGATGTTCTGACTACAAACGGAAATAACAAAATGCCGGGCTGGTAAATTCCGAACAGGAACGGCCGGAGCTTCTTTCTCCGGCCATTCCTACTGGATTCCAAGCCAAATGGATCCCCCCCCCGAGCTGCGAGCCGATCAAACTGGCAGTTTCTCAGCACATTGTTCTCTGGATATTGGGCGGAACTGCTAAAAGCCGTTCTGCATTGGCTATCAACGCCAAACCGCTCCGCTGTAGCCACTCTCTACCCTCCATGCCTACAATGAAAACTGTCAGGAAAGCCTCACACGGTTTCTGAATAAATCGGACCTGAAGATGTTGAGAAAGGGAACCTCCGTGCCGCTCAGTTATTTTCGTTTTGCAGCCAACGTTATTGCATTAACCGTAATCGCTTTGCCGACATTTCTGCTGGCGCAAGCCACGGCTCCTGTCCCTGCGGATAAGCCGGCTGCTCCCGCACCCGCGCAGCTCTCCGAGTGGCAACGCGCACACGACGAGCAGGTGAAGGTGGATTTTCCCTGGCTGGCGAAGTTCAAGGAGGCGGATTTGAAGTTGCCCGCGCCCGTGCCGGGAGAAAACCGCGTTGTCTTCATGGGCGACTCGATCACCGAAGGCTGGCACTTCGATCAGGCAGGTTGGGGTTTTCCGGGCAAGCCATATATTAATCGCGGCATCAGCGGGCAGACTACGCCGCAGATGCTGGTGCGCTTCCGCCAGGATGTGGTTGCGCTCCAACCCAGGGTTGTGGTGATTCTGGCCGGCATCAATGACATTGCCGGAAACACCGGCCCGGAGACGCTGGAGCAGATTGAAGACAACCTCTCTTCAATGGCCGATCTGGCGACCGTGAATCACATTCAGGTCGTGCTCTGCTCGGTCTTGCCTGCGTATGATTTTCCCTGGCATCCGGGCCTACAACCTGCGCCCAAAGTCGTCACGCTGAATGCCTGGATCAAAAATCTCGCTGCTGCCAAAGGCTATGTCTACGTGGACTACTGGACGGCGATGAAGGATGAGCGCGGCGGCCTGCCCGCAACGCTCAGTTATGACGGAGTGCATCCGCTGCCGGCCGGATATGCGGTGATGGCTCCGCTGGCCGAGGCGGGCATCAGGAAGGCGCTCGGCCAATAAGCTCCGAAAGCTCGCACCTGAAGCTCAACCGTTCAGATACTTCCCATGCCAGCGTGCCCATGAGGTTCCGGTCCGCGGCGGCGCGGCGAACGCAGGCGCGCCAGGCTGCCTACCGCATAGGCGCGAGAAACTTCGCGAGCCAGCTCTTCGAGCAGGTGCATCCGCAATGGCGGATGGAGCTGAAATGCCTGCTGCAGCGGCTCGATCGGCAGCAGCAGCGCCGAGCCGGCTAGTTGCCCGCTCAGCGTATAGGTGTGGATCCCGTCGCCGAGCGCAGCGGCCAATTCCACCAGATCGCCGGTGCGAGCCGTTCCCAATGTCACTTTTGCATCCAGCCGCTCGGCGCGCCGCAATAACTGGCCGGAAAGAATCAGATACAGCCCCCGGCAGGTTTCCTGTTGACGAAAAACAACCTGTCCGGCTGCAAAGTCTATGGGCGCGGCAGAACCTTGCAACAGCGCTGATACCTGCTGCGGGCAATCCAACAGCAGCGCCAGCGGATGCGGAGCAGTAGTGCTTGACCGCCCGGCTCTCGCGTCAGCATTCATGGCTGATTCTCCCTCGACAGTTGAGGACTAGTTCGCCGCCACGGGAATCGATTCTTCCCAATCGACCAAAGCGGTGGCCAACTGCGGCGGCACACAGAGGACCGGAACCCGTGAGCGCGCCAGCAGAGTAAATGCAGTGCCGTGGCGGCCCGGGGTCTTGCTGGCGCGTTTGACGCCGGCCACCAGGATGCAGGGATGACATTGCTCAATGGCCTCGGCAATAGCGTCTGCCGGGTTGCCGTCCTTGATCATCGTGCGCACCGGGAAGGCTCCGCCGGCAGGAACGCCAAGTTCTTCGAGTGTTGTCGCTCTGGGATTCAGAAAAGCAACTGCCTCGGCGGGCCGCCGGGCATGGAGTACAACCAGGGAACGCTCAAAAGTCTCGGCCAGCGAACAGGCTGCTTCTACGGCAGCTGAAGCCGATTCGTTGTGTTCGAGCGCCAGCAGCACCGGGCCGCCGGGCACAGGCCGGAACTCACCCGCGTTCCAGTCGGCGGCAACGGCCATCACCGGGCAGGGAGCCATGCGAACCAATTGCTCGGCCACAGCGCCCACAATCACCGCGCCTGCGCCGTCAATGCCCTGTGTGCCAATCACAATTAAGCCAGCTTCGTACTGCCGGGCCACATCCACCAGCATCTGCGCCACCGCGCCCTGGCGAATCTCCGAATGGCTGGGGATGCCTTCGCGCAGCAAATCCGCAGACAGGCTCTCCAGCGAAGTACGCGCCTGCGCCGTCAGATCTTCGCGGACCTTACTGGGAATTCCGCGCAGATCGGCATAATGAACCGGATCTATTCCATGCGCCAACACAATCCGCGCTCCATACGCGCCGGCAATTTTGCTCGCGTACTCCAGCGCGGCTTCAGATTTTCCTTCCAGATCCGTCGCTACCACAATCGTCTTTAAGTTTTTCGCAAAGCTCATTTTCCGCCTCCAGGCGCGATCCGCGCCCCCGACATGCCTATAGGATTTTGAGTCTGCGCCTGTGCCGGACAGCCGGGCAGTGACACGATGCACCCCGGCGTGTGATTTAAATCACGCGGCGAGAATGAGCCGCTTCGGTCAAGGTAGGGTCTTGCTTGCTGGAAGATTTGAATTTTGAGAGCGGAGAGGAAATGCGGGAAGCGGATTGCGCCTATTTCAGCGGCAGGAATTCGATCTGCGCCAGATCTGCGACTGTTTTGAAGTCGTAGTCGGCGGTAATAAGGATATGTTCAGGCGAGTCCATCGCAAGATCGATAGCAAACGCATCGGCGTATGAAAGTTTTCTGTCAACTTTGATTTCGGCGGCTCGTACGGCCCGTTCACCCGTGGCGGGAACGATGCGCAAACCGAGCAAGCCCAGCCGTTGCAACGTTCTTTCCTGCTCCGCTGCGCCGAATCGCTTACGCTGCACTCCGGCAATTTCTCCCCATTGGACAGCCGACACCACGACTTCGGCGTTCCCGCGAAGGAAAGCATCAAATATCTCGTCGATACGGTCGGCGCCAGGCTCGTTGTCTGTATGCCGGAGCAGGGCGGATGCGTCGAACACGAATACATCCATGGGCGGTTCTACCAGCCATCCTTGGCCAATTCAAGTTCACGCGCGCGCCGACGTTCTTCGAGCAACAATTCCGTTCCTGAGGGACCGCCCGCTGTGGAGCCGCGCAGTTCCCTGAGGATGCGCAGCTTGGCTGCCAACGTTGCCGGCTCCAGGATCAAGCGGCCTCCCTCCACGCGGACCGCCATGCGTGTCCCCGGCTCGATCCCAAGCGATGCACGTATTTGGGAAGGGATTACCACTTGCCCTTTACTGCTGACGGTTGTGAAAACATCTGACATGGCTTACATATTATCATAAGTAAGAAAAATGGATATAACGTAAGACGAAAGACTCGATGCAAGAGAAACATTGATCCACGTCCCGACATACGTAGGTTTCACTGCACCGTCCCCGCAGGCCGCAGTCTCCGCAAATCCAGCGCGCACAGCACCGCGTTTTGCGCGTGGAGCCGCAGATTGTCAGACGCCGCCCAGAGCCACAGCCGGTCAGTCTCGCCGGTGTGCCGGGTGTCTTTGAACTCCGGGCGAAGGCGAACGAGAAGATCGTTCTGCCCGGTAGCCGCCAGGTTCGAGGGCGAATCCGTCTCTTCGAGGATCAGGTCGATATGGTTGCCACTCAGCGCATCTTCCAGCGCGGAGAGAGAGACAGCCCTCTCCAGTTCAATCACGATGGAAAAGGCGTGGCCGTGGAAAACCGGCGCGTGAATCAGCTGGACCGCCAGCGCAGGCCAGCGTCCAGCGGAAAGCGCGGCGGCATGGCGGCGAATGCGCGCCTCCGACGCACCCAGATTGATCTTCGCGGCATCGCCCAGTCCGCTGAGCAGGTTGTAGGCGGCTTGCGCGTCGTACAACTCACGGGGCATGGACTGGAAGCTGAGCAGTGTCACTGTCTGCTGGTGCAGCTCGTCAAGCGCGGCGCGGCCAAACTGGCTGGCCGGCTCGAGCACTGTAGCAGCGGCAAAACGCACCCCGGCGGCCTGCTGAATGTGTTCCATCAAGAGCGACAAGGCCAGCGCGGCCGGATGAGCGGGGACGACCGCAGGCGTGAAGAGATCGGGCGTAGTCTCTTCTCCGCCCAGCCAGGGAGCGCGCACCAGCACGCCGGTCTCCTGGTCGAGCGCGCCGGTCAAATCGATGACCGTAGAGCCGGCGCGCAGCGCATCGCGCCAATGCTTGCGGGTAAGCGCATCGCTGCCGGCAAAAAAAGTAAAGTCAACGCGTTCAAAGGTATCCGCCAGAATCGGCTGGATGAAGGTAACCTCGTCGCCCACCTGATCGAGCTTGCCAATTTCATCGGCTTCATCCAGGAGGATAAAGCTGGCAGCAGCCAGCGGCGACTCTTCGAGAGCTTCTTTCAGCTCCCGGCCCAACAGGCTGGAGGCTCCGGCGATGGCGATCTTGTACACGGGCGTTCCTTTGCTTGTTTTGATTGATACTAGAGGCTCATCGGCGCGCGTTTTGCTTCTTCTTCCGGCGGCTGCTGACGGCGGCGG
>Ga0181534_10000673_pt1 | contig 23844 bp, 22 predicted proteins | sample PEATcosm2014_Bin_37_FD_119758 | JGI IMG/M metagenome (GOLD analysis project Ga0181534, IMG submission 119758) | Peatland microbial communities from MTU Mesocosm Facility, Houghton, MI, USA - PEATcosm2014_Bin17_10_metaG | ecosystem: Environmental > Terrestrial > Soil > Wetlands > Peat | place...
CGCAGTCGTACTCACCGGCAATCACGTTGGCAATCAGCGTGCTCTGGACCAGAGGGCGCGGGGTCGTGGTGATGCCAATCGCCGCCAACTGACTCTCGAAGAACGAGTACGCCTGCTGGGCGGTCGCGTCGTCCTGCAAGATGTCGATCACGAAACTCACGCTCGTCACGTTGTTCGCCGCCTTGTAGGCATCCACCAGAGCCTTGGCCTTGGTGGGGTTGTACGACGGGTAGTTGGGGCTCGTATAGAACGGCGACGACTTGCGGTAGAGGCCGTCGGCGACCGAACCGACCGAACCGTCAATCAGCTTCCAGTACGTCGAGCGGTTGATCGCCATGGCGCAGGCCTGGCGAATCGACAGACTATTGAGAACGGGCTTGAGGGTGGTGTCCCACTGGAGACTGGAGGGGTTCACCGCTCCCAGCGTGCCCATCCAGACGGCGTCTTGCACCACCGTGGGAACCGGCTCGCCCTTCTCAATGTAGGAAAGCGCTCCCGGCACTCCGATCGAGGCGAACTCACCAGCCCAGGCGAAGTACTGATTCAACGTACCGGTCGTGTTCACGATCAGGCAGTTAATGGGTGGGTCCAGCGGCTCGGTCTCGCTGGTGATGACCGACACGCCCGACATCTTCTTGAGCTGCTTAATCTGGACGCCCGTCTCTTGGAGGATCATGTCGACGGTGCCCGACTGCAGGGCCTCGTTGCGTGAGGCCGAGTCCACGATGGTCTTGAAGTTGATGCCATCCAGGTAGGGCAGGCGTCGACCCGCTCCATCCTTTCGCCAGTACTTCTCGTTCTTGGTGAACTGTGACTCGACGCCGACGCTCCACGACTTGAACTTGAAGGGGCCGGTGCCGATCGGCTTGCCGGTGTAGGCGTTCCCGAGGGCCGACGGCGCCGCCATATAGGCGATCTGCTGTTCGGACAACGTTATGGGAAACGCGGCAAAGGGAATAACCATTTTGTACTCCACGGTAAAGGAATTGACCGCGGTCACTGAGGCGATGATGGGGGCAATGGCCGCCCCGACCGTCTCGTTCGCGGCGGCGGCCGTGTAGTTCGCCACCACGACCGACGCGTCGAAGTTGGTGCCGTCGTGAAACTGCACCCCGTGACGCAACGCGATGGTCCACACGGTGAAGTCGGCGCTGGGCTTCGCGGAGACCGCCAACATGGGCAGCGCCGTTTTCCCGTCCGCGGACATGACGAACAGGGGGTCGTAGAGGGCGTTGGCGACACAGAAGCCCGAGTCGTCCAACTTCCCAGATGAACCGTTAAATATGTGGTAGTTCGGGACGTCCGAGAGAGTACCCACGTTGAGCACGCCCCCTAACTTCGGCTTGCCCTTCGCGACACCGACCGCGGCGCCCGCGACGTTGGCGAGCAGACCGTCAACGACCGAACCGGCCATCGCGACCCCTCCGATAGTGGCCGCTGAGTGAGTGAGAAACGTACGACGATCGAGCGTTGACGACATCTTCCCTGCTTTCCCCCGAAGAACCCCCCCTTGGGTTTCTTCACTGGGCGAAACTTAGCAAGAGTTTGATTACTAGCCAGTACAGAAAGCCCTGTTTGTGAGAAGTATTTCAGGGACCATTCCGGGGTGTTTTCAGGACCCAGGCGGAAGGGAGGGGCCGCCTGGGTCCTGAAAGACTGCGGCTCTTAGGCGGAATCGCCTTGCGGGGATGCCGTAGCCCCGGGGTTGGGTGTGGCGGCGCGGAAAGTGCTTACCAGGCAGAGCATTGATCTCCTCTTTCTCGACGTCCGAACAACCTCAAGCAGTTTGGCTCGCTCACCTGTGCCGGCCATGGGAGCCGGATAAGAAGCCGCTAAGGATGTTTTGTTACCAGAAAGAGAATTCAGTGCAGTTTTTCCGTCACCGAGATTTCACATCGGGCATACTGTCTCGAACGACCAGCGCCTCACGGGGTCGTTTCACCAGACTTTTCTACTAGGGAGGACCACAAAAGTGGCAATGACCATCGATTCCCAGGACGGATCTTCGGGCGACGAAGTCTTCCGCATCGAGCAGCACGGCATCGACCAGATTCCCGTCTCTGAGCGCTGGGCCTCACCACGCGCCGTCGCGGGCATGTGGGCCGGGGCCAGCGTGCAGGTCGAGTACTTCATCTACGGCGCCATACTCATGACGTTCGGCGTGTCCTTCGGCCAGGCCCTCGCCCTCATCATCATTGGCAACCTCTCCTACTTTTTGCTCGGACTCGCGAGTCTGCAGGCGCCTCAGACCGGAACAACCGTCTTTGCCATCAATCGGGCGAGTTATGGCCCGAACGGGTCTCGACTCATCGCCTTCTTCAACTGGATCACCCAGATCGGCTTTGAGGTCGAGGGCCTCATCCTCATCGTCGGCGCGGGCCTGGTCCTCGAGATCAAGTCCGGCTTCAACCCGGGCGATCCCGCCAAGGTGATCTTCGTGGTGCTGGCCGTGCTCATCCAGGCGATCCTGCCCGTTCTCGGTCACGCCACCATCTTGAAGACCCTGCGCTACCTCGTCATTCCCTTCGTCATTCTCTTTGCCGTGATGCTCGCCTTCACCCTTCCCCACGCCACCATTCACGGCGTGGCGCACGGCGCGGACTGGCAAACCATGTTCGAGGGCCTCGCCTTTACCATCGCGCTGTCGGGGCTGGGCTGGACCGAGTGCGGCAACGACTACACGCGTTACTGCCCTCCCAACACCTCCAAGGGCGGGATCGTCGGGTGGGTGTTCCTCGGCACGGCCGTCCCCGAGATCCTGATCATGACGTTGGGCGCGGCCGTGGGCACCTTCCTTCCCTCCATTGGTAGCTCGAGCAATGCCTTCTTGCCCTTCGCCCACCAGAGCGCCATCCCGTCGTGGTTCGTCGTGGTCTTCTTGATCTTCTCCATCGTCCAGCTCTTTGGTATCAACAGCCTGGACATGTACTCCTCGGGCGTCACCCTCCAGGCCATGGGGGTCAAGGTCAAGCGCTATCAGGCGGTCCTCATCGACTGCTTCTTGGCGTTCCTCGTCACCCTGTTCGCGGTCTTTAACTCGTCGTTTCACACCTACCTGGTCGACTTCGTCGACCTGGTGATCGTCTGGATCGCCCCATGGTTCGCGATCTTCGTGGTCGACTGGGCCCTGCGCAAGTACCGCTACGTGCCCAGTGAACTACAGCGCACCGCGCGCGGCAGCCTCTACTACGCGAGCGGAGGGATCTTCTGGCCGGCGATCATCGCCCAGGTCGTGGGGATGTACGCGGCGATCTCCGCGCTCTCTACGACCTTTCACATACCGCGCTGGCTCAACCCGATCGTCTACGCCACGCGCGACAGCTACGGATACGGCGCAGACTTCAGCGTGTTCCTGGGCATCGGCGTCGGCGGCCTGCTCTACCTCGCGCTCGCCTGGAAGAGCGTTCGCGCGCAGTCCGTTCAACAGGACGCGATGCTCGCTGGCACTGCGGACCACTAACTAGCCGTTCCAGTCCTCCACCAGACCGCCCGAGCCGTCGGGACGAAACACGGGAATCGATCCCAGGGCGCGCACCATGGCCGCGTCGTCTCCGAGCGCGGCGCGCCACAGTCCGGCCTCGGTGACCAGGGTCCCAATCGCCACCACGTCCGCGCCGACGCCGCGCAAGAGGCGCAGGGTGGCGCCGGTCGAGGCACCCGTGGAGATCACGTCATCCACGATGGCGACCCGTTTGCCGCGAACGTCGACGATCCGCGCGCGGTCGAAGAGCAGTCGCTGCTCGGCGTCGGTCGTAATGGAGCGAACCGGTTCGCTGATGGCGTCGGCCAGGTGGATCTTGGGCGTCTTGTGCAGTACCACGTAGCGGTCGAGCCCGAGGTGGCGCGTGACCTCCACGGCGAGCGGGATGCCCATGGTGGCCACGGTCGCGACGACGTCCACTTCGTAGGGCATGAGCACCTCGGCCAGCTCTTCTCCGGCCCGCTCCATGAAGGTGACGCCCACGTCCACGGTGATGAGCAGCGCGAGGGCCAGGTTCTCGTTCAACGAGACGATGGGCAACTCGATCTGCTGCGAGCCAATATCGACGGCGTATGTTCCTCGGTTCACCGATGGGAGCATACTTATCCCCATGGCTACCACCGACTCCCCACTTGACCCCACTCTCGCCCGCGAGATGTTGACGACCGCCTACCACGAGGCCACGATCGGTCTCGACGAAGGAGGCATTCCCATTGGCGCGGCCCTTTTTCGTCGCGACGGAACCCTGCTGGGGGCGGGCCACAATCGGCGCGTGCAAGAGAACGACGCCTCGGTGCACGCCGAGACCGACGCGTTTCGTCGGGCCGGACGACGACGCGACTACCCCGAGTGCGTCATGGTGACCACTCTCTCTCCCTGCTGGTACTGCTCAGGTCTGGTGCGACAGTTCAACATCGGGGCCGTGGTGATTGGCGAGAGCGAGAACTTTCACGGCGGTCACGACTGGCTGAGCGAACTCGGCGTCGAGATCGTCCTGCTGGACGACCCGAGCTGTGTGACGTTGCTCTCGGACTTCATCAACGAGCACCCCGAGCTATGGAACGAGGACATCGGTCTCTAAAGGGGCCGAGTAGCCACTGCGCGGTAGTTCAGAGACGCCGACCCGGAAGGCCGTTCGGACCGGGCTCGTGGTGTTGGCCGACGCGTGGGCCGTTATGTCGCGACGGGGTTAGCGGACCGGGGGACCAAACAGCCGGTCACCCGCGTCACCGAGACCGGGTGTGATGTACCCCACGTCGTTGAGTTGGGCGTCGAGGGCGGCGGCCACGATGCGCACGGCCCGATGGCGCGCGACCACGAGGTCGACGCCGGGCTGGGCCGCGATGAGACAGAGCACCGTGATCTTGTCGGCGCCCTTCTCCTCCAACATGTCCAGGACGCGATCCAGTGAGCCGCCGGTCGCGAGCATCGGGTCGCAGATCACCACGTGCGCTCCCTCGAGGGTGTCGGGAAGACCGTCGAGGTACACGTCGGGCAGCAGGGTGTGTTCGTTGCGCCGCAGTCCCACCAGACAGACGCGATGAACCGGCAGCACCTCCTGGATGGCCGGACTCATGCCCAGCCCCGCGCGCAGAATCGGCACGATCAAGTACTCGGTATCGATTCGCTGGGCCGGCGCGTCCTTCACCACGGGAGTATCGACGGTGGTCTCGGTCAGCGGGGTACCGCGAAAGGCTTCGTAGGCCACGAAGCGCGAGATCTCACCCGCCAGGCGCAAGAAGTCGGCGTTGGAGGTGCGCACGTCGCGCAGCTGGCGTACCTTGTCCGCGACGATGGGGTGTTCAACAACGATCAGGGAATCCACGACGTCACACTAGATCGAAGGACTCCGCGAGGTGCTGGTCGTGCCGCCGAAGGACGCGGCGAGAAGCTCCCCCACGCGCCGGGCGTCAGCGTCGCGCACGGCGCGCGGCACGGGGGCGAGGAGGTCGTCCCACACCATAAAGAAGTTTCCGCGCAGCTGAACGAAGCCTTCGGGTCGAGCGAAAAAGAACACGTGCAGGTGCGCTCCCCCGTCGCCGAAGCGCGCGACGTGAGCGCGAGCGATGTGCTCGAGCGACTCAACAGCCCGAGCCACGTGAACCGTGATCTGGCCGAGTTGCGCCGCCATCTCGTCGGGCAAGTCGCCGAGATCGAAGTGCTCCTTGGGCAAGAGCATCAAGATGAGAGGGGCGCCCGACGGCTCGGACAGGGCGATGAGGCGCCAGGCCTCGTTGTGCCACACCGGGAGGCCATCGTTCGCGGCGCACGAGCGACAGGTGGCCGGATCTTCATCGTGACGGGGCGCTTCGGGAATCTCGGGCCGCGCCAACGTCGCGGCGCGAAGTCCCTCCACCTCGAAGGGAAAGGGTTCCCAGTCCGCGAGAGCCGAGAGCGCGCGACGTGCCTGGTCCTCCCCGAGCGACGTCGCGTTTTCGTAGTACTCATCGGGCGTGAGCGGCATCGTCGCATGGTAACGCACGTCCTCGTTCTCGAACCTCCTGGTCGGATCGTGACACCCGGTTGGTAACATCGCTGGGTGTCATTTTCTCTCTCTGATCGTTTCGTACGAGCCGGAGAGGTGGAAAAAGACACCTTGGGAGGCCCCGCCAACCCCCTAGGCGGGGTCACCTCGAGATACCCCGGACCGCGTCACGAGATCTCGCGTGACCAAAATCTCTCCTGGTGGCGACGCGTCCTCCCGGTCATCCAGTCACACCGCGCGTCGTTCATCACGGCGATCGTTCTCTCGTTCGTCAGCCTGATCTTCCAGGTGCTCGTGCCCAACATGTTGAGCAACGACATCGAGAACACGTTCCGACGGCACGTCGCCTCGCTGCACGGCGACGTCATTTCCATCGTCATCGTGGGCGTGCTCGCGGGCGTCGCGGGCATTGTCTCTCGACAGTTTCTCTACAACACGGCCTACAACGTGGAGGCCGACCTTCGCACCCTGATCTACGAGCACCTCACCTGGCTCTCGTTCAGCTTCTACGACCGCGTTCAGTCCGGCCAGCTCATCAGTCGCGCCAACAGTGACATCCGCAGCGTTCAGATGTACTCGATCTTCGCGCCGCTCATCATCGTCCAGTGCTTCATCGGCGTCGTCGCCTTTGGCTTCATGCTCAGTATCAACTGGGCGTTGGCGCTGATTTCGATGGTGGTCATGCCCATCCTCTACGTCGTCGGCATCAAGATGCGCCGCGTCATGTTCCCCATCTCCTGGATCACCCAGGCCCGCCTCGCCGAGGTCGCCACCGTGGTTGACGAGAACGTCAACGGCGTGCGCGTCGTCAAGTCCTTCGCCCAGGAGGAAGCGGAGATTGATCGCCTGGCCGACGCGGCCGAGGGCGTCGCCTGGGCCTACATCAAAGATGCCAACATTCGCGCGGTATGGTCGCCCTGGGTTCAGAACTTGCCCCAACTCGGTCTGGCCCTGGTCCTGCTGTGCGGAGGGTGGATGGTGCTGCACGGCGACCTCGTCTACCCGCAGATTCTCGCCTTCAGTCTGTACCTCTTGATGCTCCAAGCGCCGTTCATGATGCTCGGCCAGCTGGTGATGATGGGTCAGCGCGCAAAAGCCAGCGCCGGACGCATCTTCGAGATCCTCGACGAGAGCCCGGAGATCGTCGATCGCCCCGGCGCCTACGACCTCGTGGACGTGCGCGGCGCCATCGACTTCAACCACGTCACCTTCACCTACGACAACGGGGCGGAGATCCTGCGCGACTTTGACGCCCACATCGCCGCCGGCGAGACCATCGCCATCGTCGGTCGCACCGGTTCGGGAAAGTCCACGGTGGCGCGCCTGCTGACGCGCTTTTACGACGTCACCCAGGGCGCCGTCACCATTGACGCCCACGACATCCGCGACGTGACGCTCACGTCGCTTCGCGAGAACGTCGGCGTGGTGCTCGACGAACCGTTCCTCTTCTCCATCTCCATCCGCGACAACATCGCCTACGGACGGCCCGACGCGTCGATTGAGGACATCGAAGCGGCCGCGCGCGCCGCCAACGCGGACGAGTTCATCGTTCGCCTGCCCGAGGGCTACGACACGGTCGTGGGTGAGCGCGGCTACACGCTCTCTGGTGGGCAGCGCCAGCGCATCGCCATTGCCCGGACGCTCCTGCTCAACCCACCAATCCTTATTCTGGACGACGCCACCAGCGCGATCGACGTCCACGTGGAGTCGGGAATCTACGAGGCGTTGCGCGGACTCTTAACCCAGCGCACCACCATCGTCATCGCCCACCGCATCTCCACCATCGCCCTGGCCAGCCGTGTTTTGGTGCTGGACGAGGGTCGGGTCATCGCGAGCGGCACCCACGAAGAGTTGCTCGCGAACGAGCCGCTCTACTCCGAGATCCTCGCCCAGACGACCTCCGGGGAGGACTCCTGATGGGTTGGGGCGGCGGTTTCGGAGGCGGCGGCGGATTTGTCAGCGCGTCCACGGCCAGTGGGCGCGCGGGTCTCCCCTTTGGGGGTATCCCCGAAGAACTCATGGACGAGGCCACCAAGCTTCTCGCCAGCGAGCCCGTTCACCCCAAGTCCCACGTCCACTTCACCCAACTGCCCAGTGAAAAAGAGCGCGAGCGCCTGACGCTACCCAAGATGCTTCGCGCCTACCCCAAGTGGGTCGTCGCCGGATCAGCCCTGGTCATTGTGATCAGCCTGACCTTGCAAGCCGGACCACTGCTCACCGAGTACGCCATCCGCCACGGGATGGAGAGCCACAAGAGCTTGAGCGTCATTGTGGTGTGCGCGCTGATCTACCTGGCCCTCGCCTTCGTGAGCGTCTACTTCCAGCGACAACAAGTTGACGTGACGGGAAAACTCTCCTCGCGCATCATGCACGACCTGAGAATCCGAGTCTTCACGCAGTTCCAGCGACTGAGCCTCGACTTCTTCACCGAAGAAAAGGCCGGCGTCTTGATGAGCCGCATGACGAGCGACATCGAGAACCTCCAGCAACTGATCCAAGACGGCATCAGCCAGTTCGCCCTCCAGGGTCTCACGATGGTCGTCATCACGGTTATCTTGTTCCTCACCAACGTCGTGCTCGCCGCCTGGACCGTGTTGCTCGTCGTGCCGCTGCTCGTCGCCTTTTCGATCTGGTACCACCACGCCTCGGAGAAGGGCTACCTGCTCGCCCGCGATCGCATCGCCACGGTCTTGGCCGACCTCTCGGAGTCGCTGTACGGCATTCGCGTCGTGACGGCCAACAATCGTCAGCGCCGCAACATCCGCAACCACCGACACGTGGTGGGGGCGTATCGCGACGCCAACGCCTACACCGGTCGGGTGAACGCGATCTACGGCCCGTCCACGCTGATGATCGGCATCCTGGGCCAGGCGATGCTGCTCGGCATTGGCGGCCACATGGTGCTCGACCACCAGCTCAACGTGGCCGAGCTCATCCTCTTTTTTCTCTATCTGAACCGCTTCTTCGCGCCGATTCAACTCCTCGTCCAGCAGTACACGACGCTGCAACAAGGTCGCTCCTCGGTGATCCGTCTGCGGGAACTTCTCGACACGAGGCCCACGGTTGATGAACTGCCCGACGCGCCCGATCTGCCGATGATCGAGGGCCGAATCACCTTTGAGCACGTGGACTTTGGGTACCTGAGCGACGAGCTGGTCTTACACGACGTCAACCTCGAGATCGCGCCGGGAGAGTCCGTCGCCTTCGTCGGACCGACGGGCGCGGGCAAATCGACCATGGCGAAGCTGGCCAACCGCTTCTATGACCCGACCTCGGGTCGCGTGCTCTTGGACGGGATCGACGTGAAGACCGTGACGCTGCGCTCGCTGCGCTCACAACTGGGCGTGGTGCCCCAAGAGCCGTTCCTCTTCGCGGGATCCATTCGCACCAACCTGGCCTTCGGACATCCCCAAGCGACCGAGGACGAGATCAATACGGCCGTTGACGTGGTGGGCCTGCGCGAGCTGGTCGAGCGACTCCCCCAAGGACTCGATACCCCCGTTCACGAACGGGGCCAGACGCTCTCGGCGGGCGAGCGACAGCAGCTCGCGCTGGCCCGCGCCTTCCTCGCTCGACCACGCGTACTCATCCTGGACGAGGCGACCTCGTCCCTCGACCTGCAGAGCGAAACGGTCATCGAACGGGCCCTCGATCGCCTGCTCGAAGGGCGCTCCGCGATCCTCATTGCCCACCGCCTCACCACCGCCCAGCGGGCCGACCGCATCGTGGTCATTGACGACGGCGGCATCGTGGAGATGGGCACCCCCGACGAGCTTCTGGCTCAAGGTGGCGCCTACGCCATCATGTACGAAGCGTGGCTCGCCTCCGGGGGACGCGACGCGACGCGGGCGACCTGAACCCGGTTCGACGCGGGGTTCGGGTGGCAACGAGTCCTCGCTGAGCAACGCGAGTAACAGTACGGTCTGATCATGGCGGAACTCCCCGTGTTCGACGCGAGTGGCGGAAGCCTCGTGTCGTTCACGTGTCTCGATGCAACGTCGGCGATGGATCTGGATCGATCGCCATCTCTCGCCTGTTCACTTGTCGTGGTAGAACGAGACCGACACGTCCTACTCGGCTTCAACACCACTCGCCAACAGTGGGAGCTACCGGGTGGATCGGTCGAGTCGGGTGAGACGGCCCACACCGCCGCGCTTCGAGAACTGGCGGAAGAAACTGGTATCCGGGTAGATCAGGCGTCACTCGTCGCGAGTGCCACGTTCACGTTCGGTGGCGACGCCACCACGTACCTGGCCGCTGTGTTCACCGTCCTTCTTGTCAGCGATCCGGAGCTCGTGGTGAGCGACGAGTTGACGAGCTTTCTTTGGTGGGATCCGACCACTGAGACGTGGGACGGCCTGAGTACCCTCGACGCGGAGGTCGCTCGTCGCTGTCTCTCTCAGGCGTAGGCCCGCGACGTCACTCGATCTCCCTCTGAAGAGGGCCATGTCGTTCGCTCAGATACCGGATCGAACGCTCCATACCTTTGGTGTATCCCTCATCTCGAAGCGCAACGTATGGCGGATCGCCCGCGGCGGCCCGCTCCTCGATGCCGGACCGAGAAATCTCTATCCGCTCGATGACTGCGTCGATAAAACCACCGCGACTTTCGTAGCCGTAACTATCGAGCAGGAGTCGTACTCGCGCACCTTCATTCACCGTCGGATCACAACCCACGTGCTCTTTAAGGTCGGGAGGACCGAGCGGCGCCCACTGCCAGGCGAGGAAAGCGAGCTCCTCTTCAACTGTCCCGGGCCCCGCGCCGTCCCAGTCGATGATCCCGAGCAACCGGTCACCGCGAAAGACCGCGTTGTAGGGAGCAAAATCGTGATGGCAGATGATCTCGCCCGCATCCAAGGGACGCGGCCGATACTGCCACCGAGCATTCGCGCTCGGAACGAAGTCGGCGACGGCGCGGTGGTACGCGGCAACCGCTCGTCCCACGTCAGCGAGTAACGCGTCGCGCCACAGCGGCCCGGGCCAGGGGGTCACCGAGGCCGAGGTGTCGCCCTCGATGTAACTGAGGACCTCACGACCTTGTCCGTCGAAGCCTCGCGGCTCGGGGGCCAGCAGGAATCCGCGGTCGCGTACGTGGGAAAGCAGTTCGTGTACGTCGTTGTTCCAGGGCTGGCCGGGACGTCGAACGGTGTCGGCGTTGCGCATGACGGGGGTGAGTCGTCCCCCCGGCAGCCTCTCCTCGTGAGGGATCTGTTCTATTGCGCCATCTCTTTGACGGTCGAGATCAGTGACGCTGCGCTCTGATCGCCCAGGGGAATCGGCTGCACTTGAAGATGCGTCACCCCCGCCTCCCGGTACGCCTCCAGGCGGTCTTTCACGTAACTGGCCGGGCCACAGAGCGTCGTGAGCTCGAGGAACTCCTCGGGCACGGCGGCCTCGGCTTCTTTCTTCTTGCCCGCCAAGTAGAGGTCCTGAACGAGTTCGGCCTCCTTTTCGAATCCGTAGCGCACGGCTAGCTCGTTGTAGAAGTTCTTTCCCTTGGCTCCCATGCCGCCGACGTAGAGGGCCACCATGGGACGCTGGAACTCGCGAAGTTGACGGACGTCCTCGCCCTCGCCAATGGCGAGGACTCCCCCGGCGCTGATCATCAGTTCCCCGAGCCCGCGACGCTTGGCCGCGCCCTCGGCCAGAGCACTCCCCCAGACGTCCCCGGCGCGCTCGGGGATAAAGAGAATGGGCAGCCAGCCGTCGGCAATCTCGGCGGTCAGGGCGACGTTCTTCTCGCCCAGCGAGGCCACCCAAATGGGAATCTCCGCGCGCAAGGGGTGGGCAATGATCTTGAGCGGCTTACCGAGACCGGTGCCGCGCTCGGGCGCTAGCGGCAGCGTGTAGTTCTTGCCCTCGTGCACCAGGGGGGCGTCGCGGCGCCACACCTCTCGGCAGATCTCAATGATCTCGCGCGTGCGCCCGAGGGGATTGGTGTAGGGAACACCGTGAAAACCCTCGATAACCTGAGGGCCCGAGGCGCCGAGTCCGAGGGAAAATCGCCCGTCGGAGAGGGAGTCAATGCCGGCCGCGGTCATGGCGATCAGGGTCGGGGTGCGCGTGTAGAGCGGCAGGATGGCGGCGCCAATCTCCACGGTTTCGGTCTTCGCCGCAAGGTATCCCATCAGGGAAGGGCTGTCGAATCCGTAGGCCTCGGCCACCCACACCAGATCGAGTCCGGCCTTTTCCAACTCCGCGACCTCGGCGACCGCCCGCTGAAACCCGCCGGCGTAACTCAGGTTGGTCGTGATCTTCATGGTCCCCCTTCACGTCAGTGTCACAGTACTGGAACCAGGGCCTCGTCCCTTTGTCGCCACGGACCCTCGGCGTGCACCTAACCTAGGGATGAAAGCAACGGCGCTTTCGCATAATCACAAAGGCTGGTGACACGTGGTCACGCGTCCTCACGAAGCAACCGACGACTCCAATCCCTGGCTTCGCATTAGTTCGCTCATTGAAAAGGCTGGGAACCTTCTCGGTCTGGACGAGGGAATGATCGCTCGCATCGTGACCCCCGAGCGCATCCTCGAAGTGGCCGTACCGGTCCGCATGGACTCGGGCGACGTCAACATGTTCACCGGTTGGCGGATCCAGCACAACTCCTCGCGCGGTCCGGGCAAGGGTGGCATTCGCTTTCATCCCAGCGTGAACGTGGACGAGATCGCGGCGCTGGCCGCGGATATGTCGATCAAGTGCGCGGTCGTCAACATCCCCTACGGTGGTGCGAAGGGCGGCGTGAAGGTCGATCCCACCGCGCTCTCGCGCGGGGAGCTCGAACGGCTCACCCGCCGCTACGCCTTCTCCATCGCTCCGGTGATCGGTCCGGACCGCGATATTCCTGCGCCCGACATCAACACCGACACCCAGGTGATGAGTTGGATCATGGATACCGTGTCGATGCTGCGCGGACACAACACGCCCGGTGTCGTGACCGGCAAGCCGCTGGCCATCGGGGGCACCCTCGGTCACGCCGGAGCGACGTCGCTCGGCGTGACCATCTGCACGTTGGCGTTGCTCCGCCAACTGGAGCGCACTCCCCAGGAGCAACGCGTGGTCATCCAGGGCTACGGCAAGGTCGGGGCCCCCCTGGTGAAGCTCCTCAGCGAGCGCGGCATGAAGGTCGTCGGACTCGCCGACATTCACGGCGCCCTCCACGTGCCCGAGGGCATCGACCCCGAAAAGATGACCCTGCACTTCGACGAGGCCAAGTCGATCATGGGCTACCCCGGGGCCGAGGAGGTCCACGCGACTCAGCTCTTCGAACTGCCGAGCGACATCGCCATCCCCGCCGCCTTGGGCGGCGTCATCACCGAAGAGGTCGCCCAGAAGATGACCGCGTCGATGGTGGTCGAAGCGGCCAATGGTCCCACCACCGGCGAAGGGGCGGCGGTCTTAAGCAGCCGCAATATCCCCGTTATACCGGACGTGCTCGCCAACGCCGGTGGCGTCGTGGCGTCGTACTTCGAGTGGGCCCAAGACCTCCAGGGCTTCATGTGGGAGACCGAGCTCTTTCACCAACGTCTCGAAAAGACGATGCACGAAGCCTTTGACTCCATCTGGGAACGTCACCTACAACTGAACCTCGCCTTACGCGACACCGCCCTCGTGGTGGGCGTCGAGCGCATCGCCGAAGCGACGCGGCTGCGCGGGCTCTTTCCTTAAGCGCTCGTTCGGCGAACCACGATCGTGCCGGCGGCCTTGTCGTGCAGGGTCTGTCGCTGGCCGTCCCACGCCGCCCACAACAGGTCGAGGTAGTGCGGCACCGCGAGCAGCAGGTAGATACTCAACTGACGCGCCAGCCGGCGGGTCTCGGCCGGGGTCGGATTCGTGTAGGTGTGGAGTTGATAGAGACTCGCGATGACCAGAAACATGCAGTACACCAAGGCTCGGGTGTAGGCCTGGGTCGCCGTCACCTTTGAGCCGTCGACGCTCAGACAACGCATCCGAAAGATCCGCATCCCCAAGGTCGCTCCGCCGTAGGTGACGAACAGGCCAAAGTACAAAAACGCCGCCACCACCTGGATGATCGACGCGGCGTAAAAGGAAAGGCTCGATTGGCGCAGGGGTATAGAGATCACGAGCCCAAGAATGATCGAGTCAATCACGAATCCCCCGAATCGCCACCAAAACCCCGCGATGTTCTGGCCCGAGGTAGTCGTGACCGGGCTCATGGGAGCGAGGGTTGGATACGGTGTGGGCGAACCCCCAGGGGAACTGGAACTGGCGTTCGAGCTCGGAGCGCCGCAGGACGCGCAGTACCGTTGACCGTCGACCTCTTGGGCTCCACAGACTTGGCAGTACGCCACGGCGACCTCCGGGTTCTCTGTCACCACCCTACAAAGGGCGGCGTCGAAACACTTTTATTTGAGGGTGAGAATCGAGATCGTTATCAAGACGGCGTCGTAGAGAAAGTGCGTCACGATCGGTCGCATCAGCTTGCCGTGTTTTTGGAAGGACCGGGTCACGAAAAATCCGAAGGGAATAGTGAAGATGAATCCGATGCCGTAGTACACGTGGTAGCTGGTGCGCAGGATCAAGCTCAAGATCAGTGAGGCCCTCGGCGACCATCCCAGTTGAGCGAGTCGCGTAATGAGGTACCCGTTCACCATCACCTCTTCGGTCACGGCGGTCACCGCCGAAATCACCAGACCCCAGATGACGTAGTACTTCGGGATGTGCTGTATGGAGGGGCTGAGGAACAGGGAGGGGTCATTGATGAGCAGCCCGTGGACGATGAGGATGAGGATGAGCTCAACCCCGAAGGCGGCGAGCCCGAGCCCCACGCCCGGAATGACGTCGCGGGTGAACGAGGGCGGCTCCAGTCCGAGCTCGTGACGATCCTGACCGGTGCGGGCGAGTAGGTAGAGACCGAGGGGTACGACCGCGGCGACGGGCAGGTAGGCGAGGATGCCCAGGAACATGTTGGTGAGCGGGTGTCCCGCGACGTACGTGGGGAAGCGGGCGATGTCGGCGACGCCGGACGCGTGCTCGGAGAACACGACGACCGCGCTCACGACCACCGGGACGAGAAAGGCGACCATGACCCACCGGGTCTCTCGCACCAGAGATTGACGCTCCGGCCCCACCGGCAGTGGCTTGGTACTGACCGTCGGCGTCACGTTGAGGGACGCGGGCGCCGGCGCGCCCCCCGCGACTGGGGGCTCGGCCGGCGGCGCGACGGACGGCGGCGCTGTGGCGCTAGCGTCCAGCGACGTCGGGGCGCCGCACTGAGTGCAGTACGGTCCCACGACGCGAGCGCCACACGATCGACAGAAGTTCACCTCCGACAGATCGTTACATCCATCGTGACTTCAACGCCTCACGACTCCGTCAGACTTTGCTGGTTCGGCTTCTTGTCCGGGCGAGCCAGAGCTTCGTAGAGCCCGCCGATCACCACGATGATGAACATCACGAGCAGCGTGATCCAACCGTAGTTAAACAGGTAGCCGCGCCCGCTCGAGAGAGAACTCGGCCACACGATGTTGAGCAGCATCAAGAACAGGTAGATGCCCCCCGCCACCGTGACCGGGGTACTCCACTTGCCCAGCGTGAACTGACCACTGGGCTTCCACCCTCGGCGCTCGGCGACGAAGGAGCCCAGTACCGTGAGAAAGAAGGATAAGTAGATACCCGACGTCGCAAAGGACACCAGCGCAAAGAGGGCGTTCACCTGAGCGGGGTAGTAGAACCACAACACGTGCACCGGCTTCGAGGGGTTGACCAACACGAGCAATAGGAAAAGAAAGGGAATGATCGTCGCGACCAAGATGGCGTTTCGCGGTGTGTGGTGCTTGGCCGTCACCTTCTTCAAGGTCCGCGCACCCGGAATGGCGTTATCTCGGGCCAACGCAAACGTGACGCGTGAGCCCGCACCCATGACCGCGGTACCGCAGCTGAAGAACGCGATGATCACCATGACGAGGAAGAAGTCCTGCAGCCAGCTGGGCAGCGTGGCGAGGATGACCGGAATGCCGCCGGCGATGACTTTGGAGAAGCCGGTCTTGGGAATCGCGAGAAGTAGCCCGAGGACCAGGACGAACGAGGCGATGCCGCCGTAGAGGATCGCGTTGCGCATGGCCTTGGGCACCTGTCGACCCGCGTCCTTCGTCTCCTCGGCGATGTCGCCGGCCGACTCAAAGCCGTAGAAGATATAGACGTTGGCGAGAATTGCCACCAGGGCCGCGCCGGTCAACCAGTGTCCCCCGAAGTTGACACCGAAGGGGTTGGTCTTCGCAAATTGCACGCCTTGGGTGGTTCCGAGATAGCCGAGACCGTGGTGGAAGCCCTTGATGGCGAGCGCGATGAAGACGCCAAAGGTGCCGATCGTCTCGACGTACACGCCGTATCGAGCGACGCGACCGAGAATCTTCGCGCCGATCGAGTTCATGATCGCCGAGAGGATGATGACGACCGCCACCACGGCGAAGATCGTCACGTGGTTGGCCGGATTGAGATCGGTCTTGAACCAGATGTTCATCAAGTCGGTGACGTAGGTGACGATTCCCGAGTCCACCGAAGCCACGGTCGCGAGGAGGGCGAACCCGTAGATCCAACCGACGAACCAGCCGTAACGCGGTCCGATGTTGTACTTGCCGTATTGATACAGCGCCCCCGACAAGGGATACTCACTCGCCAGCTGCCCAAAGACCAGCGCCACCAGCGTCATGAACGCCACGACGACCGGGATCGTCCAGATATAGCGTGGCCCACCCGCGCCGGCCCCGATCACAAAGATGGAGTAAATACCCACCACCGGGCTCAGGTAGGCGAAGGCCACCGAGAAATTGTCAAAGAGCGAGAGCACTCGCGAAAGTTCCTGGCGATACCCGAGAGCGGAAAGGCGCTCGTGGTCTCGCGTGGCCTGGTCGTCGACTGACATTGGACATCCCCCTAGAGCCAACCGGCGGTGGATGGCTCGTCCTTACGATATCCAGCCACGAGCCATCGCGCGGTCTTTTCCCCTTCGGCGCCTGTGCAAGTCTTAAGTAATGGACGACGAGGCGACGGTCAAGGAACTCGAGGCCACCATTCGCTCTCTGCGCGACGAGGTGGAGCGACTGAAGAGCGAGTTATCACTGATCCGACGAAATCTCGACGAACGGCCACCGCACTACTTGTAGCCGTTCGCGTCGGGTTCGCGCTCCACGAGGAGACGCTGGCCGGTCGACGCCAGAAGAAACTCGCTCTCCGGCGCGGCGCGTTTCGCTGCTTCCAGTCGAGCTGGTCCGTTCTCGCGTGGTGGCACGTGGGTGAGCAGGGTGGTGCGCGCGTCGAGGGACGTAGCGAGGAGGGCCGCTTCCCTGGCGTCAAGGTGAAAGGGCGACGACGTCGCGCCCCGTGCTTCGAGGGTGCACTCAACGAGCGCGAGATCCGGTCGATGAAACGAGGGCGGCGGTGACCACCCCGGGCCCGTATCGCCGCTGTAGACAACCCGGGCACCGCCGAGTGAGACCTGGACCGCCAGGGTCGCCATTTGATGGGTCGTCGCGGAACACTCGACGCGCATCGACGCGAGGTCACGTTGACTGCCGTCATCGACGATGATGACCTCAGCGTCGGACGATTCGATCTCGAACTGCAGGGCGCCGATCGTGGCCCGCGAGGCCAGCACTCGAGGTCGGTCGCGCCAGGCCGAAGGGAAGGTCACAAACGCCTCGACGTCAAAGGAGTGGTCGCGATGGGCGTGGCTGATGAAGATTCCGTCGAGCGTGGTCGTCCCCGCGTTCTCGAGAAAGGACGCGAATGAACCGAACCCGCAGTCCAGTAGCACGGCGGCCCGGGGCGTCTCCACCAGGTAGCTCGAGCACGGGTGCTGGTGGTCCGCGTCGTAGGACGATCCCGCACAACCGAGAACCGTCAGCGTGAGCGACGCGCGAGCGAGTCCGTTGGTCTCAGTCTTGTTCGTAGGTCCCCACGAGTACCGCTCGAGCCAGGGAGTGCATGAAGAGGTTGAATCCCAGGTAGGCGGGCGACGCGTCGCTCGGCAGATCCAGTCGATCGACGTCGAGAGCGTGCACGACGGCGTAGTAGTGGTGAACGCCGTGTCCCGGCGGTGGCGCCGCGCCGACGTAACGCTTGGAGCCGGCGTCGTTGGAGAATTGGACCGCACCCTCGGGCAGTCCGCTTCCCTTTTCATCGCCCGCGCCCGACGGCAGCGAGGTCGTCGTGACGGGAATATTGGCGACGGCCCAATGCCAAAAGCCCGACGCGGTCGGTGCGTCGGGGTCGTAGACGGTGACGGCAAAACTCTTGGTTTCGAGAGGAAAGCCGCTCCAGGACAGTTGGGGCGAACGATCCTCACCGCCCGCCCCCATGAGCCCGCTGACCTGGGCCCGGGAAAGCGGCTGCCCGTCGTCAATATCGTCGGAGGTCACGTCGAAGGACGCGACCTGGGGAAGATCTGCGTAGGGATCTCTCGACATCCTCTGTCTCCTCTCGAGGTACGTGCGCCAGGTTGCGGGACGGCCATCGACATCGCCACTGTAATGATGACGTCACCGAGACGCAACGGCGTGGGGACCCTTCGTAGGATGACTGCCGTGAGCCGGACACCGTCACCCCAGTGCGTCATCGTGATGGGGGTCTCGGGCTCGGGCAAGACGACGGTGGGTCGCGCCATGGCCGAACGATGGGGCGATGAGTTCATCGAGTCTGACGATCTTCACAGTGCCAGTGACGTACACAAGATGTCCTCAGGCGTTCCCCTCGACGACGACGACCGGTGGCCGTGGCTGGCCGCGATCGGCGCCCACCTTCGCGACGCGGCGGACTCGGGCCGCGGCACCGTGACCGCCTGTTCCGCGCTCAAGCGCCAGTATCGCGATCTGCTTCGCGAGTACGCCCCGGGAGCATTCTTCGTGGAACTCGACGGGCCACTCGACGTCGTCCGCGAGCGCGTGCTCGCCCGTCACCACGAGTTCATGTCGCCCTCGCTCCTTCAGTCCCAGTACGACACGCTCGAGCCGCTGGAGCCCGACGAAGTCGGCCTGCGCGTCGAGGTCACCCTCAGCGTCGGAGAGATCGTTGACCACGTCGAGCGCGCTCTGGGGGATTGATCGCTTCTCTAGTGCGCGATGCGAGGGCTGTTGACCGACGTCGGCTCACCATTACGCTGGGGCCCTGATGTCGACCACGATCATGCCCGCCGCGTTCATTGGTCACGGCAGTCCCATGAACGCCCTCGAACAGAACCGCTACACCGAGGCCTGGACGGGGTTCGCCGCCTCGATGCCCCCGCCCAAAGCAGTACTCGTCGTCTCCGCGCATTGGTACGTGAACATCACCGCCGTCACCGCCATGCGAGCCCCTCGGACCATTCACGACTTTTACGGTTTTCCCCAGCCACTCTTCGACGTTCAGTACTCCGCGCCCGGTGACCCCGAGCTAGCTCAACGAATCGTTGACGTCGTCGAACCGACCTACGTGGGACTGGACACCGATAGCTGGGGCATCGATCACGGCACCTGGTCAGTGCTACGGCACATGTACCCCCGCGCCGACGTGCCGGTGGTACAGCTCTCGATCAACTCCGAGTTGCCCTTCGACTATCACTTCGAACTCGGTGCGAAACTCCACGAGCTCCGTTCGGAGGGGGTCCTGATTCTCGGGAGCGGCAACGTCGTGCATAATCTCCGTCTGGTCGACTGGCACTCCCCGGGCGAAGGGACCGACTGGGCCCATCGTTTCGACGACGACATGCGCGAGATTATGACCCACGACGCCGCGGAGCTGGGAACCGCGAGTTCTCATCGCGACTACCGGCTGGCGGTCCCCACCCCCGATCACTTTCTGCCCCTCGCCTACCTCGCCGGTCTCGCCGCCGCGGCGAACACTCCGGCGACCACGATCATCGACGGATACGAGATGGGCTCTCTCTCCATGACCGCCTACGAACTTCGTTCGGCGTAGTTGGTCCTACCGTTCTCGGCGGCGAAGTTCGTCCTCGACCGCCGCGGGATCGAGACCGCGGCTACGTAGGAGCAAGAGCGAGTGAAACCACAGGTCGGCCACCTCACTGACCACCCGTTCGTCGTCTTCGCCCAGCGCCGCCACGACGACCTCCACGGCTTCCTCTCCGACCTTTCGGGCGTTGAGCGCGACGCCGCCCGACAGTTGCGCATCGACGTAGGAACCTTCGGCGTGCTCCGCCTCACGGCGCAAAATCTTCCGCCACAGCCACGGCGTGAAGCACGAGGTGGTGCCGTCGTGACAGGCGGGGCCGTCGGCGTGCACGCTCACCAGCACCGCGTCTTCGTCGCAGTCGAGCTCAAGGTTCGTGACGTGAAAGAAGTTGCCGGACGTCTCGCCCTTCTTCCACAGTCGCTGTCGAGAGCGCGAAAAAAAGTGCACCAGACCAGTCGATCGCGTGAGCGAGAGCGCCTCCTCGTCCATCCATCCCAGCATCAGCACCCGGCCCGACGTTTCGTCCTGCACGATGGCGGCCCGCAGTTCCTCACTCATGACCCTCCTTCAGTGGTCGCAGCGCCACGCCCAGCGCTTCGATCTCGCGGCGCAGTCCCCCCAGTCCCGAAGGGTTCTCGTGAACGATCGACGCGACCAGCGCGCCGTCGGTCACGCGCAGGGCGTCGGCCACGTCTTGGGCGCTGCCCGCGCCGCCCGAGGCGATCACCGGCACGTTGACGGCGTCGCGCACCGCCACCGTCAACTCGAGATCGAAGCCTCGGCGCTGACCGTCGTGACGGATCGAGGTCAGCAAGATCTCCCCCGCGCCCCGCTCGCACGCCTCGACCGCCCAGGGGATCGTCGCGATCGTGGTCGCGACGCGAGCCCCGTGGGTGTAGACCACTCCATCGGCCGAGTCGATTGAAATGACCACCGCCTGGGACCCGAATCGGTCGGCGATCGCGCTGAGGAGCGAGGGGTCGGCCAGCGCGGCCGAGTTCAGCGACACTCGATCGGCGCCCGACTCGATGATGCGCGAGGCGTCGTCAACGGAGCGCACTCCGCCCCCCACCGTGAAAGGAATCTCCACGACGTCCGCCACGCGCTGGACGACCGAGGTCATGGTCACGCGCTCTTCGGGCGTGGCGGTGATGTCGAGAAAGACAAGTTCGTCGGCCCCGCCTTCGCTGTAGAACGCGGCGAGTTCGACCGGATCGCCCACGTCACGTAGCTGCACGAAGCTGATGCCCTTGACGACGCGACCGTGCGCGACGTCCAGGCAGGGAATTAGGCGAGGGAGAGGCACTGGTCAAGAAAGTCGAGTCCGGCAGATCCACTCTTCTCGGGGTGGAACTGAACCCCCAGAAACGATTTGTGACGCACCGCCGCCGTCACCCCGTCGGCGCTCGCCACCGCCCGCGGCGAGTTCACCGCGTAGGAGTGTGCGAAGTAGTACGCCTCACCCCACGGCTCGACGATCGACCAGCCGAGTCGCGGGACGCGTCCCGCGCGAAGCAGTGTGACGTCGCCCTCGAGAATGCCGAGTCCCTTGACGCCGCCGCCCTCGTCGCTGCGCTCCATCGCGAGCTGCATCCCCAGGCAGATACCCAAGGTCGAACCGCCCTCACGAAACCTCTTGCGGAGGGCGCTGGAGGCTCCCGTCTCATTGAGGCGCTCCATGGCGCTCCTCGCCGCGCCAACACCCGGTAACACGACGTACTCAGCCTCGCGGATGGCCTTGGGATCGTTGGTGAGCAGGCTCTCGCGCTGGAGGTGAGTGAGTGCGGCACAGACCGACCGGGTATTGCCCGCGCCGTAGTCGACGACGACCACGGGCTTCACAGCGACCCTTTGGTGGAACGAACGAGTGAGCCGTCCTTGGTGAGCGCCTGGGCCAGGGCGCGACCCACCGCCTTGAAGGCGCCCTCGGCGACGTGATGGGCGTTCTCCCCCGTGGCCGTGACGTGCAAGGTAATGCGGGCCGTCTGCACCAGGGACTCGAAGGCGTGGGCGACCATGCCCTCGTCGGGGGTAATGGAGATCTTCGCGGTCGCGCGACCCGAGAGGTCAACGACGGCGTGGGCGAGAGCTTCATCCATCGGAACCCGAGCCTCGCCGTAGCGAGTGAGTCCCTTGCGATCGCCGAGGGCCAAGTTCAGTGCCTCACCGAAGGTCCTCATCATGTCTTCCACCGTGTGGTGGTCACCCGTCTCGAGGTCTCCGACCCCCTCCAAACGAAGATCCAGCCCGGCGTGAAAGGCCAGCTGTTGGAGCATGTGGTCATAAAAGCCCGCCCCCGTGTTGACGAGGACCCGACCCTGGCCCGGCACGCGCAGACGCACACTGAGGAGCGTCTCGGCGGTGTTGCGCTCGTAGCGCAGGTACTGAGCGGGCAGGGGCGTCTCGAACAGGACGGCGCGCAGTGCGTCCAGCAAGAAGTTGTTGTCGATCTCGTCGCGAACACTCACCCGCAGTCCCCCCGGATAGGCGCGCGCGACCGCCCCGTAGGGCAGTAACTGATCGACCAGCTTCTCCGGTTCGTCCATCGGAATGAAGAGAAAGTTCGTGTACGAGCGAAGGGGGGCCAGGCCGAGTTTCTCCAACTCGCCCGCCAGCCGATCACGTTCCCTGAGCGCACTCGAGATGTCGGGGGGTGAGGAGATCGCGGTGAGGGCCAGTGCCGCCGACAGCGACGACACCGAGAGTGGCGCCTGGCGAGAGCTGATCGCCTCGATCAGGTCGGGGTTGGCGAGGGCGTAGCCCACGCGGGCGCCGGCCAGCCCGAAGGCCTTGGAGAACGTGCGCAAGATGATAATTCCCGAGTCCAGCTGATCGAGGGCGTCCACTCCCGCGTACTGCGCGTAGGCCTCGTCGACGACGATCTGTCCGGGGACGTCGGGTATCTCACACATCTCACCGGTCGGGTTGTTGGGTCGACAGACGTAGACCAGATCGGCCGTCGCGGGGTCGTCCACGACGGTGGCGCCGGCCATGATCGCGGCGAAGCGGTACATGGAGTAGGAGTACGCCGGCACCGTGGCGATGGTGCCGCCGGGGGCGAACATGGCGGCGAGCAGCACAATGAACTCGTCGCTTCCCGCGCCGAGCGCCACGTTCTCCACGTCAAGACCGTGGTGGCGGGCGATCGCTTCACGCAGCGCCAAGTAGCGTCCACGGTCGTACTCGTTGACGTCGGCCAACGCTCGGGCCAACGCCGCCGGGCGCGCGCTCGCGGGCGGGGCGGCCGCCACGTTGCCGTCGAAACGAACGATCGATCGAGGGTCGATGCCGACTCGTCGGGCCAGCACCTCGCTCGAGGGCGGCCACTGATAGGCCTCCAGGGCGACGGGCTTCATCGCCGGGCCGTTGCTTTGTGGGCGCTCATGCCCTCGAGCTCGGCCAGGGCCTCGATCGTCGGCGCCAGACGCTCGAGGCCTTCCTTGGTGACGCGCTGCACCGTGACCGTCTTCATGAACCCTTCGAGTCCCAGTCCGCCGGTCGACTTCGCCCAGCCTCCCGTCGGCAAGACGTGGTTACCGCCGGTGGCGTAGTCCCCCGCGGGCACGGGTGAGTAGGGACCCACGAAGACGGCCCCGGCGTTGCGAATCCGAGGCGCCAGCGACTCCGCGCGCTCGCCCAACAAGAAGACGTGCTCGGCCGCGTACCCTTCGACCTCTACGAGGGCGGCCTCAAGGTCGTCGCCTACGCGCACGACGAATCCCCGCGAGTCAGGTCCGTGCTCCATCTGCGCGGCAATCTCTTGAGCAATGATCGCCTCGTCGACCCCCTCGTCGGCCACGACGACAATCTCACTCGGCCCGGCCGGCAGGTCGATGGCCACGTCGCGACTGACGATGAGTTTGGCGCTGTTGACGGCGCCGCTTCCTGGTCCGAAGATCTTGTCGACGGGCGCGATTGACTCCGTGCCGTAGGCCATGGCCGCGATGGCTTGTGCGCCACCGATCGCCCACAC
>Ga0181534_10000681_pt1 | contig 23632 bp, 21 predicted proteins | sample PEATcosm2014_Bin_37_FD_119758 | JGI IMG/M metagenome (GOLD analysis project Ga0181534, IMG submission 119758) | Peatland microbial communities from MTU Mesocosm Facility, Houghton, MI, USA - PEATcosm2014_Bin17_10_metaG | ecosystem: Environmental > Terrestrial > Soil > Wetlands > Peat | place...
CGAGCCACCTGGTCGGGATCGGCCAGGTGGCTCGCTGCATGCACCTGCAGGACGTGGGCCCAGAACGGCCTGGGGACCTGCGGCTGCCGGCTCAGCTGGCAGCGATGGCGCTTCGCGTGGGATCGCTGTGGTCCGTACCGGTGAAGTGCGAGGTCACATGCCTGCGCCACCACGCGCCGTCCATCACCCAGCGGTCGAGCCCGAACCAGCCCGCATTGCGCCACGACAGCACGAGGAGCACCTCGAGCACCGCGTATGCCGGGTTCACGCCGGCAGATCCGGTGAACATGTAGATGACGTTCAAGAGGAGCCCGCAGAGCGCGACGATGCCCGTGAAGAGGCCGAGGATCAGCATGATGCCGATCGCGATCTCCCCGAGTGCGATGAACTTCGCGATCCATGAGGCGTTCGGCTCGACGAAGTTGTGCAGGAACGCGGCCCACCAGCCGTAGCTGGCACCGCCTGAGCCGGCCGTCGAGCCGGCGACGCCCGCTGTCGCGAACCCCTTCACCGCGGCGCCGCCGCCGAACCAGAACGCTGCGCGCTCGGCGCCCCAGATCTTCTGGTAGCCGGCGTTGAGCCACTGGTAGCCCAGCCACAGCCGGACCGCCAGCCACAGGACGCTGGCGGCGTGGGAGCGGAAGAGCCAGGTCGATGCCCGCAGCGGGCGGGCAGGCTCCGTGCCCGAGAGCCAGTGGTCATTCGCGCCACCGGGGTGCGATGCGGTCGCAGTCCCGCCCGGGGTATGGGAGAAGTCTCCCAGCGCCGGGGCCGCGGTCGGCGCAGCGGCTGCGCTCGTGCCGGGGCTTGTCACTTCGATGTCGGGTCCCATGAGGACCGCCAGACTTCCTTCGTAAGCGAAGGAACTAGAGTCCACATTGAACTCAATGGAGTGTATCTCTTCCAACTCCAAATAGCAAATACACGATTACAATACTCACTTTGATAAGCCACTCATCTGCTTTGACGCGTGGGGATACCTGTTCATCTCATAATTCTCTATGACTCATCTGATGTCAATGTATCTCTGCCTATAGTGCTTCACCTTGCAATTGGCGTTTGCCCAGCTGGTTTGATGCGGCGGTGCGGTGCGGCTCGAGTTGCGCCTGATGTCGCCGAACGGATGACTCGCAGATCTCGGCGGGGCAGGCCGCACGACACCGGATCGTCGGGCGTCTCGGTGGTCCGTGCATGGGCTCCCTCGATGGATGTCATGTCACCGAGGTCTCGAGCGACGAACCGTGCCGCTGTGAGCAGCACCTCCATCCTACGGACCAGTGCCCGGCGTCAAGCCGTGTGCCCCGGAACGAACGGCGAGGACCGCGGGACCGGATCCCCGTGCCAGTCACTCGCTAGGTTGGAGACGTCGCACACGTTGCTGTGCCGATCGCTGAACCTGGTCCCCGTTGAGCGCCTCGATCCAAAGGAGCCGATCGATGTGCCCTCGCGATCGCCCCACGCGTGGATCCAAGGGCGCGTGCTGAGTGTCGTCCGTCGAGCGGTACTTCCGGATCCTCGAGCACCTGGCGGACGTGCCGTCCGACGACCTGTGGGCCCAGCACCTCGGCGAGGTCTGCGCGACGGTGACGAGAACGTCCGGCGCGGCCATCATGATCCTCTCGGGCTCGCTGGTCTCGGGGTCGTGGTGCACGACCGATGCCACCTCGCGGCTCATCGAGGACCTCCAGTTCACCTTCGGCGAGGGACCGTGCGTGGAGGCCCACATGCTGGGAAAGCCCGTGCTCGAGCCCGACCTTGCGGATCCCGAGGTTCGCCGCTGGCCGGCGTTCACGCCCCCGGTGCTCGCTGCGGGCGCCAGGGCGATCTTCGGGTTTCCCGTTCGTATCGGTGCGGCCAGGCTCGGCGCGCTGAACCTCTACCGCGATGCCCCCGGGCGCCTTGACGCGGAGCAGCATGCCGACGCGCTGGTGCTCGCAGACATGGCTGCCCGGGCGATCCTCGCCGTGCAGGCGGACGCACCCCCCGACGAGCTCGCAGCCGAGCTGGAGGCCGGTGCGAACTTCCACCTCGAGGTCCACCAGGCGGCGGGCATGGTCGCCGTGCAGGCCGACTGCTCCGTGGTCGAGGCACTGGTGCGGCTGCGGGGCTACGCGTTCCGCAATGATCGCTCGATCGCCGACGTGGCCGAGGACGTCGTCCGGCGGCACCTCACGTTCACGATGCCCGAGGCGACGGGATCGTGACCCGCACGACGCCCGCCTCGCGTCCCCTTAGGGTGACGGTGCGCACTTCGCGTCGGACCCACCGCGGGCTGGCCCCCGCAGATCGGTGCTGTGATGGCTAGAGAGGCATTGCTCATCCAGACGCTGGTCGACCTGGCGGACAGCCTCGTCGAGGACTACGACGTCATCGACGTGCTCTCGCTGCTCGGGGATCGCTGTGTGCAGACCCTCGACGTCGCAGAGGCGGGCGTGATGCTCGCCGCTCCCGACAACGCGCTCCAGGTCGTCGCGTCCTCGAGCGAGACGATGCGGTCGCTCGAGCTGTTCCAGCTCCAGGCCAACGAGGGGCCGTGCGTCGACTGCTTCCGCAGCGGCCTGCCGATCGTCAACATCGCCCTGGCCGTGGATGACGGCCGGTGGCCCCTCTTCACGACGAAGGCGATGGCGCAGGGCATCCGTTCGGTCCACTCCCTGCCGATGCGGCTGCGGGGCCGGACCATCGGGGCGCTGAACATGTTCCGCACTGCCGCCGGCGCCATGCGTGAGGACGACGTCGTCGTGGCCCAGGCGCTGGCCGACGTCGCCACCATCGCGATCCTGCAGCACGAGGTCGCTGCCGACGCGCAGCTCCTCAACAGCCAGCTCAGCCAGGCCCTCAACAGCAGGATCATCATCGAGCAGGCGAAGGGCAAGGTCAGCGAGTCCGCAGGCATCGACATGGACGACGCCTTCCAGCTCCTGCGAAGCCACGCGCGCAACCACAACGTCCGCCTCACGATCCTTTGCCGCGACATCGCCGAGGGGAACGCGTCCGCGCGGTCCCTGGACTCCTTCCCGCAGCGCCAGGGTTGACCGCCGGTCCCGCGAACGGACCTGCGAATCGCGCGTCGCCGCGGGGACCGTCTGGGCGCGACGCACTAGCCTCTCCGCCGGAGGGATGCGAGAGTGGCCGAATCGGACGGTCTCGAAAACCGTTGTACCTACTGGGTACCGTGGGTTCGAATCCCACTCCCTCCGCCACGCAGTGCATGCCACCCGCATCACAGGAGGAGCTATGACGACCGCAGTCCCGGGCATTGAGCAGCGTCGGATCCTTTCGACGGAGATCCCCGGGCCGCGATCGAAGGAGCTCCACGACCGCCGCGTGCACTCGGTGTCGGCCGGCCTCACCGTCGGGCTGCCGGCCTACATCGAGCGCGCGGAGGGGTCGATCCTCGTCGACGTCGACGGCAACCACCTGATCGACCTGGGCGCGGGCATCGCGGTCATGTCGGTCGGTCACGCCGTCCCCGAGGTCACCGAGGCGGTGGCACGCCAGGCGATGCACTTCACGCACACCTGCTTCATGGTCACGCCCTACGAGCAGTACGTCGAGGTCTGCGAGACGCTCAACAGCATCACGCCCGGCGACCACGAGAAGCGCAGCGCGCTGTTCAACTCGGGCGCCGAGGCCGTGGAGAACGCCGTCAAGATCGCGCGGCTCGCGACCGGGCGCCAGGCCGTCGTCGTCGTCGACCACGCCTACCACGGCCGCACCAACCTGACCATGGCCCTCACGGCCAAGAACATGCCCTACAAGGACCGGTTCGGGCCGTTCGCCCCGGAGGTCTACCGCGTCGCGACCAGCTACCCGTTCCGCGACGGCCTCGACGGCGCGGAGGCCGCGGCTCGGACGATCGCCCAGATCGAGACGACCGTCGGGCGCCACAACGTCGCCGCCCTGCTCATCGAGCCGATCCAGGGCGAGGGCGGGTTCATCGTCCCGGCTCGGGGATTCCTCGCGGCGCTCTCGGCGTGGTGCACGGACGCCGGGACGCTCTTCATCGCCGACGAGATCCAGACCGGCTTCTGCAGGACGGGTGAGTGGTTCGCAACCGAGCACGAGGGCTTCGTCCCCGACCTCGTGACGACCGCGAAGGGCATCGCCGCCGGACTGCCCCTCGCGGGCGTCACCGGCCCCGCGGCGATCATGGACGCGGTGCACGAGGGCGGCCTCGGCGGCACCTACGGGGGGAACCCGGTGGCCGCAGCGGCGGCACTCGCGGCGATCGAGGTCATGCGCCGCGACGACCTGGCCGGCAGGGCCCGGACCATCGGCGCGATCGCCCGCACCCGCCTCGACGCGCTGGCGCTCGAGACCCCGTCGATCGGCGAGGTGCGCGGACGCGGTGCGATGATCGGGATCGAGTTCGTCGAGCCCGGCACCACGGTGCCGCACGCAGCCGCCGTCAAGCAGGTGATCGCGGCGTGTGCGGCCCAGGGCGTCCTCGTGATCTCGTGCGGCACGTTCGGCAACGTCATCCGGCTGCTGCCGCCCCTCTCGATCTCCGAGGCCCTGCTCGACGACGGGCTGAGCGTGCTCGAGTCCGCGATCCGCGACCTGCAGGCCTAGTCCGCCTCGCGGCGGTCCCGCGTCTCGAACCAGCGACGCAGCCCCGCCGCGTTCGAGTGCACGCCCGAGAGCACCTCCGCCTTGGCCAGGTGCTCCTCTGCCACGCCCTCGATCGCGAACCGCGCCGACAGGGCGTCGGCGACGTCCCCACCGGCCCGCCACGCCTCCTCTGCGACCTCCGCCCAGCTCACGAGGACCTCGTCGGCCTCCGCCAGGAGGTCCGCCGGGTCGTCGAGGAGCCCGTAGTGCGCCAGCGCCACGCCTGAGGGGCGCCGCTCGGAGAATCGCCGGAGCGACTCGCGCGCCGCCAGGAGGTCGAAGTCGGGGGGCGGGGTGGCCGGCCGCAGCACGCCGATGTCGGGCAGCCGGACCCCGACGGCGTCTCCCGCGAAGAGGATCCCCGACTGCGAGTCGTGGAGCGCCAGATGGTGCTTCGCGTGGCCCGGCGAGTCGATCGCCGTGATCGTCCGGCCGGCGCCGAGGTCGACCTCCTCGAGGTCCTCGAGCACGTGGAGCCGATCGGCGTCGGTCGGCGAGAGCCGGCCGTAGAGCGAGTCGAGCAGGTCGCCGTACACGAGGGCCGCCGAGGCGACGAGGCGGGTCGGGTCTGCGAGGTGCCGCGCGCCTTTCGCGTGCACGTAGACGGTCGCTCGCGGGAAGGCCGCCGCCACGTCACCGACGCCGCCCGCGTGATCGAGGTGGATGTGCGTGACCACGATCCCGGCGAGATCCTCAGGGCCGAGCCCGACGGACTCGAGCGAGGCGAGCAGCACCGGGACCGAGCTCTGCGACCCGGTCTCGACGAGCACCGGCCGCGGCCCCTCGAGGAGATAGCCAGCGGTCACCCTCGACCAGCCGCCGAGCATTGTGTCGAGCTCGAGGACCCCGTCGGCGAGCCGGCGCGGTGCCATGGCCCCGGCCGGATCACCTGTTCCGGGCCCGTGGGGATGCGCGTGGGGATGCGGGTGCGCGTGACTGTGACCGTGTGCGTCCACGTGGTCGCCGCTGTTCGGTGCAGGTGTGGGAGCGTCCATGGTCGAGTTCCTCCTAGTTCGGCGTGCAGGCTCCGGTCGATGCGGCGGCCGGCGAAAGCTGTGCCCGCCGGACCTCGGGGACAAGCGCGGACGCCTCGATCGCATAGGCGAGGTCGGTCTGGGTCAGCGAGCGGGAGAAGACCATCCCGATCGCCCGTCCGCCGGCCACGAGCGGGCTGCCCGAGTTCCCGGGGAGCACCGTCGCGGTGACGGCGTAGATGGGGCGGGTGACCAGGGATCCGCCGTAGATGTCACGCCCCTGGGCCAGGAACGACTCGGCGACGCCGGCTGGCTGGGCCGTGCGGGCGCCGTTCTCCGGGAAGCCGACGACGGCCGCGTGCGTGCCGACGGCAGCGGGCTCGGCGTCGAGGGAGACGGGACGAGACTGCAGGCCCGGCACCCGGAGGATCGCAACGTCGAGCTGCGGGTCGAAGAGCACGACGGTGCTCGCGACGGCTCCCGAGGAGGTGACGACGTCCACGTGCGACTCGCCGGCGACGACATGCGCGTTCGTGACCACGAGGCCCGGTGCGACGACGAACGTCGTTCCCTCGCGGGTCACCGAGCAGTTCCCCGAGGCGAGGACCTTGTCCACGGATCCCGCGACCGACGCCGCGATGTCGCGGGCGCCGCGCGGGGTCGGGAGCGACACGGACGACGTCCGCGGCGGCGTGATCGCCGCGAACGCCGCGGGGAACGCCTCGGTCGAGAGGAACGCCTGGGCGCGTGCGACCACGGCGGGCAGCGGAGGGAGCACGGCGTCGAGGGTCGTGAGCACCGCCGAACGCTGGATCGGGCCGGTCAGCCACCCGATCGACGACTGCGTGAAGAGGCCTGCGACGAGCCACGCGGAGAGCAGCGCAGCGAGCACGCCGACGGCCGCGCCGGCGACCGCGTCGACGGACCCGAGGTGGAGGCGCCGCATCGTCACGTTCGCCCACTTGCCGAGCACACGGCCGCCGAAGCCCGCGAGCACGGCGACGCCGAGGATGATGCCGAGCGTCACGATCGTCCGAAGCGGCCCGGCGGTCAGCCGGCCCGCGATCGGGACCGCGACGACCGACCCGATGGCGAGCCCGACCACGAAGCCGAGGAACCCCAGCAGCTGCGTGAGCGCGCCGAGCGAACGTCCCCGCACGGCGGCGGCGACGGCCCACACGATCACGACGATGTCGATCCAACTCATCGCTTCGGAGGGTAGACCGGCCCGGAGGCCTGTCGCGCCTACCATCGTGCGGCGTGGGTCCCCGCAATCTCCTCGTGGCGCTCGCGCTGGGCGGATGCGTCCTCGCGGGGTGCGCGACGACGAGCACCCCGCCCGCGCCGGTCGCCCCCGACGGGACCGGTAGCCCCGTGGCCAATCCGTCGGTCACCATGTCGACGGTCGCCTGCGAGAGCCTCGGGTGGTGCGTCGCTGCGGGCACGGACCCGAGCGGGGCGACCTCGAGCACCGGCATCGAGGTCTCGCTGGGCGGCCGGTCGTCGTGGATCTCTGCGAAGGCCCCGGCGCTGACCGGCACGACCCTCGCCTCGGCCTCGTGCTGGAGTTCCGGCTGCCTGATCGGCGGATCCGGTCCGACCGGCGCGGTCGTCGTGCTGGTCGACCCCTCCGCGGCGGTCGCCGCCCTGCGCGCGTCGCCACCGCCGGGTGACGACGTCTCGGCGCTCTCATGCGTCGCCGCCGAGAGCTGTCTCGCCCTCGTGACGGGCCTGACGTCGACCTCGCTCTACCGCACCAGCAACGCGGGCGGCACCTGGCAGGAGGTCGCCGCGCTGCCCGCGACGCTCTCGGTGGGGACCGGCCTCTCGTGCGTCTCGGCGATCCAGTGCGTGGCCGTGGGGACCGGCCCGTCCGGCGGCGTCGCGGCGGTGACCTCGACGGGAGGCACGGCGTGGGCCCTCGCGGCCCAGCCGTCCGGGCTCGTCGCCTACACCGCGGTGAGCTGCGCGCTGCCGACCACGTGCCTCGCGACCGCCCAGCTGAACGCGACGCAGTCGGTGCTCCTCGCCAGCCGCGACCTCGGTGCCAACTGGCTCGAGCAGGCGACGGGCGTGGACGCGCCCGCCGCGGTGTCATGCGCGGCGGTCACGGTCGTGACGACCGTGACGAAGGGCCTCACCATCACGACCGTGCGCAAGCCGGGGACCTCGTGCGTTGTCGGCGGCTCGGCCGAGGACGCCTCGGGGTCCATCGACCACCTCCAGGACCTGGTCAGCGGGGCGACCCTCACCCTCGCGTACGTCCCCAACCCCGTGATCGGCGTGGCATGCGCGACGCCGACCCGCTGCGCCGGCGTCACGCCGAGCAGCACGGTCTCTTTCGTCAGCTAGCTCCGGAGGGCCGAGAACAGCAGGGCGGGGAGCTTCACGGCCGACGGCGACGACTCGAACGCGACGAAGCGCTCCATCGTTGCCGACCCGCCCTTCGAGGTCGCGAACCACGCGGGGGGCGGGACGGCCCGGAACGGGCCGGTGACCACCGACTTCTGGGGGCGGTCGAAGAGCAGCGCGTTGCCGACGACCCCGGAGCCCGACTGGATGTCGGTCACCGGGTGCCCCGGGTACGCGCCCCAGGTGGTCGTGGCGTACGCGAAGGACATCGCGTGCCACAGGTTGAGACCGATCGAGCCGTAGCGGAGATCCGAGAGGGCAGCGTCAATCCGCGGGCCGACCACGGCGTCCTTCAGCTGCTTCGGATGCGCGAGCACGGTCATCGAGAGGGTCCCCCAGACGACGTCGTTGCAGAAATCGACTGCCGCGTCGACGAACTGCTCGGGCGACGGCGCGTCGAGCGCCGTCTCGCTCATGAGGCTGCAGAAGGCCTCGACATTCAGTGCGATGTCGTCGGTGCCGCCGGCGTCGATGTCGCGCAGGATCGTCCACGCGAGCCGCTCGTCGTCCGCCGCGCCGAGCACCGCCGCATCGGGGTGCGCCTCGAGGAAGGCGGCGTACCGATCGCGCGCGCCCGGGTAGTACGCCCGTCTCGTCGGGATCCGCGAGAGCGTCGCCTCGAGCTCGTTGAGGAACGCGTCGCGCTGCGGCCAGTGCTTCCACGTCACGAGCACACGGGGCGTGAGGCAGTTGAATCCCGCGTTGTTCGCGAGCATCGTCGCGACGTGCGCCGCCTGGTAGGTGAGGTCCTTCGCGGACCAGGTCCCAGGGACGATCACGACCGGTGACACGTTCCCGAGCTCGCTGCTCACGGGCTTGGTGATGAGGCGCTCGCCAGCGGCCTTGCGCCGGGCGCCCTCCTCGCCGGACCCGAACACGATGGCGTCGTGCGTCTTGTCCGACCCCGTGACGTGGATGTCGTCCACGAGGGAGTGGCCGACCAGGTGCGCCCCGGCGGCGGCGCCCCCGCGGACGATCCGCAGCACGCCCTCATCGATGAGCGCCCTCATGGCCCGCTCCCAGTGCTCGACGAGGTAGTCATTGACCGGGTGCGCCTTGAGGACGACGACCTTGCCCTCCGCGAAGAGCTTCGTGAGGACGTCGCGGGGCCCGAGCGACGCGACGTTGCCCGCGCCGAGAACCAGCGAGACGCCGCGGTGGCCCGAGGGATCGGCGTAACACGCGCCCTGGCCCGCCCGGACGTCCTCGATCGTGACGTCCGGCTGCATCCAGACTTCGCCGCGCTGTCCCGAGAACAGCACCCTGTCGAAACTGGTCCGCGGCATCACGCCCACGACGATCCTGTCGCCGGGGGCGTGGCGCACGGGACCGGGGATCACCGGGCGGCCGGTCCGCGCGATCTCGCCGAGTGACTGGCGGAGCATCTGGGCCATGCGGACGAATGTGCCGATACCGCTGAAGAGCTCCTCGCCGGCCCCGAAGGAGCCGGGTGCCAGGCCCTTCGCCGCGCAGGCTGCCTCGTTCCAGGCCGGTGCCGCGGCGGCGGTGTCGGCCACGACCCTCGCCAGCAGCGCCTCCCGCGACGACGGACCAGTGGAGGCCCAGCGGTCCACGTTCGAGGCGACCGCGATGACCGCGGCATCGAGCGATGCGGAGTCGAAGCGCTCATCAGCGCTCGTCTGTGGTGCAACGGCCCCTCGCTGGGTCACGGCGATCTCCTCTCGATGACCCACCGAGGCTACCTGGGGGCGTCGCTCGCCAGAGTGCTAGGCATCGGGCATGCGGACGGTGCGTACGAGACCATGACGACACCTCCGGCAGGGTGGTACCCGGACCCGGCGGGCGGCCCCGCATGGCGGCGGTGGGAGGGGCGCGGCTGGGGGACCGACACCGTGGCCTACGCTGCCGCACCCCCCGAGCGCGCCCTCATCGCAGCGGAGGAGCGCGCGTGGTCCAGGCTCCGCACGATCATCACGTTCGCGATCGCCAGCCCCGCGGTGCTGCTCGCGGTCCTCGGGACCCAGCGGCCCTTCCTCCGCGAGGTGGCGACATGGGACCGGCAGTTCATGTCCGCCGTCCAGCACGGCACGACGAGGCCACCCCTCCCCAAGTTCCCCGGCTCGTCCGCCGTCGTCCTGCTCACGCTCGTGGCGTGCGTCCTTGCGATCGTGGGGCTCGCCTCGTGGTTCGCCTACATCATCGCGGCGACGCGCGTGGCGAAGGCCGCCGGGTACGCGAACACGCACAACCGAGCGGAGATGACGATCGTCTTTCTCATCCCCTTCCTCGGTCCCTTCCTCGCCTGGACCGCGTCGAGGGACTGCCTGCCCAAGGGCCACGAGGCCTGCCGCACCTTGGCCGAGGGGTGGACGCTCATCGCGCTCGGCGAGGCCCTCTGGATCGCCTTCGGACAGATCGCGGGCTCCTCGGGGATGAGCGGCCCCGCATGGACCCTCGTCGTCGCGTCGGCCGCTGTCTGGGTCACGGCGGCGATGGTGCTGCCGAGGGGGATCGCAGCGATCGTCGAGGACCATCGCGCCCTCGACGTGCGTCCTGCGCGGGCATCCTCGTAGGCTCGCCCGTCGGACCTGCCGGCAATGACGATGGAGAGGCGCTCTATGGCGTACGAGGAATGGGGTCCCCTGGCCGGCCTCGTCGGCACCTGGGAGAGCGACGCGGGACTCGACGTCTCCTTCCACAACGACCTCGGGAAGATCGCCGAGACGCCCTACTCCGAGCGCACGACCTTCAAGCCCTTCGGCCCCGTCGACAACGGGAGCCAGATCCTCTACGGCCTGGACTACCGCACCGCCGCGTGGAAGGCGGGCGACGACAATCCCTTCCACACCGAGGTGGGCTACTGGCTGTGGGACGTCGCCAACAAGCAGGTGATGCGCTGCTTCATGGTGCCGCGGGGCTCGACCCTCATCGCCGGGGCGACCGTCGAGGCGGACGCGAGGTCGTTCGTGATCGAGGCCGACCTGGGATCGACCACCTACGGGATCCTGTCCAACAAGTACCTCGACAGCTTCGCGCGGACGACCCGCTACGACGCCACCGTGACGATCGGCGACGGCGTCTTCAGCTACGACGAGACCACGACCGTCGAGCACTCGAAGAGCGCAGGGCTCATCCTGCACACCGACCGCAACACGCTGCGGCGCACGTCGACGGAGGCCTGATGTACGAGTGGAGCGAGGAGCATCAGGCGGTCGCCGCGGCCGTGCGCCGGTTCGTCGACGAGGAGATCCGGCCGATCCTCGACGAGCTGGAGTACGAGGACCTCCCCCCGTACGGCGTGCTGCGCAAGATGTTCGCGACGTTCGGGATGGACCAGCTCGCCCGCGAGCAGTTCAAGCGGCAGTTCGACAGGCGGGTGTCGGATGTCGCCGAGGACGCGAAACGGCGCGGCGGCGGGGCATCGGGGCTCACGCTCATCCCGGTCATCGAGCTGTGCAAGGTGAGCCCGGGACTCGTGACGTCGCTCGGGGTCTCGACGGGCCTCGCCGGGGGCACGATCATGAAACTGGGGACTCCCGAGCAGATGGAGCGCTTCGGACTCGACCTGCTCACGCTCGACAAGGTCGGCGCCTGGGCGATCACCGAGCCCGACAGCGGGTCTGACGCGCTCGGCGGCATGCGCACGACCGCACGCCGCGACGGGGACGAGTACGTGCTCAACGGCTCGAAGACGTGGATCACCAACGGCCCGTACGCGGACACCATGGTCGTGTACGCGAAGCTCGACGACGGCACCGTGGACGACCCGCGGCAGCGCCCGGTGCTCACGTTCATCCTCTCGGCGGGCATGGACGGGCTCACCCAGTCCAAGCCCATGCGCAAGATGGGCCAGCACGCCTCGCCGACGGGCGAGCTGTTCTTCACAGACGTGCGCGTCGGCAGGGACCGGCTCCTCGGCGGGACCGAGGCGCCGAAGGGTGGCGGACGGCAGAGCGCGAAGGACAACTTCGTCACGGAGCGCGCCGGCGTGGCCGCGATGGCCCTGGGGATCATCGAGGAGTGCCTCCGGCTCTCCGTCGGCTACGCGAAGGCGCGATCGCTGTGGGGAAAGCCGATCTCGGAGTTCCAGCTCATCCAGTTGAAGCTCGCGCGCATGGAGGTCGCCCGCGTCAACGTCCAGAACCTTGTCTTCTCGCACCTCGAGCGATCCGCTGCCGGCGCGACGCCGACGCTCGCGGAGGCATCGGCAATGAAGCTCTACAGCGCCCAGGCCGCCTTCGACGCGGCGAACGACGCGATCCAGCTGTTCGGCGGCAACGGCTACGTGTCGGAGTTCCGCGTCGAGCAGCTCGCCCGCGACGCGCGCGTGCTGCAGATCTACGCGGGGACCGACGAGATCCAGGTCGTCGCGATCGCGCGGGACCTCCTCAGCCGCTGATCCGGTCCGGGATCACGAAGGAGCGGTCAGCGAGCTCACCCATCGCATAGGGGCCGTAGAAGCCGGCGAACATGCCGCGCGTGCGCTCGGCCCACGCGACGGCGTCGGGCGACGTGGCGCGATGGAACACCTGCGCGATGCCGCGCTCGTGGACCCGGTACTCCGCCCAGGCGCCGGGGAAGTCCTTCACGCAGGCGACCTCGACGAAGGGGATCCCCCCGATCAGCTGCCGGCAGTTGCGGTGCGTGTGGCCGCAGAGGTAGGCGACGAGCGAGGGCCGGCGCGCGAAGACCTCGATGAGCGCCGCGGAGTCCTCCGGTGCGATCCCCTGGAACCCCTCGCTGCGCTGGTCCCGGCCCGGATTCCAGACCGGGTGGTGGCCGAGGACCACCACGCGGCGGTCCGCCCGCGCACCCAGCTCGTCCAGCCAATCGAGCTGCTCAGCGTGCACGAACCCCGACGCGTGGTGCGGCTTCGACGTGTCGAGCACCGCGAGCGTCACCCCGTCGAGCGTCCGCTCCTGGTGGGACCACGCGGCGAACGACTGGCCGCGGTAGCAGTCGTGGTTCCCGCGGACGTGCATGAGGCGGTCGCCGAAGCGCCCGTCCCACAACTCGAGGAACCTCGCGTAGTCCTCGTCCTCGCCGTCGTCGGTGAGGTCTCCCTTCACGACGACCGCCTGGGGATCGATGACTGCCATGTCCTCGATCACCGCAGCGTTCATGACGTCGGGATAGGGCGGTGCGCCCGGATCGGCGCGCAGCTCCTCGAACTCCTCGGCACCCTCCAGGTGCCCGCAGACCGTCTCTCCGAGGTGGACGTCGTTCGCCGTCGCGAACGTGGTGATTCGAGGGCCGAGATCCTCGAGCGTGGTGAAGCCGATCCCGTGCAGCTCGTACGCACGGTCCGGCTCGAGATCCCCGACCGTGACCACCACCCCGTCGACGAACAGCTCTGCACCGTCGGAGGCAACGGAGACGAGCTCGCGCACGAGCGGAGTGTACGGCCGTCGTGGCACACCGGCGTTAGTGTCGCCTCGGCGCTCGGCGAGGGCACCCGCGAGCTGCGCCGGGCAGGAGGGGCATGGCCACGCAGGAGGGGACTACGTCGGCCGACGGCCCGCATCGGACGCCCGACTCGACATTCGACTGCGTCGCCACCTCGATCGCGGTGATCTGGAGCCGCCTGCCCTCCCACCGATCGGTCGGTCGGACCGCGGACGCCGCGTGGGGTGCAGTCGGCCCGCACGAGCCGCGGGCCAACGTCGGCGCAGCCCGGACCGATGAGGGACTCGCCCAGGCGATCTCGCGCCTGGGGGATGCGTCGGCTGCCCACGGCGTCCAGGTCCACACGGCTGCCGGGGCCGGCGCCACCGATGGGGCCGCCGTGCCGCTGCTGGCTGGCTACGAGATGGTCGAGACGATGCAGGGGATGGTCCACCGCGACATCGCCTCGGTCCCCCCACCCTCGCGGGAGCATCGGACAGTCGGCGGCACGGAGTACGGGGCGTTCTGCTCCGCCGCGTACGGCCTCGGCGCAGGCGAGCGGGCGCCGCTCCCGGCGGACCTCGGCCCGCTCGGTGCGTACCTCCTCGTCGAGGAGCGCGGAACACCCGTCTCCTGCGCGGCAACCGTGGCCGTCGGCTCCACGTGCTTCGTCTTCGGGGTCGCGACACCCCGCGAGCTGCGATGCGAGGGCAGGGGTCGCGACGCCACCGCAGCGGCGCTCCACGGCTCCTTCGTCCATGGCTGTCGGACCGCAGTGCTCCAGAGCACGGCGGCCGGCCTGGCGCTCTACTCGCAGATGGGGTTCGAGGCGGTTGACGCCTGGGAGTGGTGGATCACCGGTCCGCGAACCGGACGAACCACCGTCTGAGGGCCCGCAGTCCCGCAGGGGCGAGCGGTACGCTCGCGTGATGCAGGACGCTGCCGCGCACCGTCGGCTGGCTGTCGCGGCCTACAACCGGAGCTGGGAGCTCCTGGAGCGTGACCGCGACGACGCGGAGCAGCTCGAGCTCCTCGAGGCAGCCTTCACCTCGCGGCACCACTGGCGCGTGGTCGGCGGGGATCAGCAGCTCGCGATCGCCGACTGGATGGTGGCTCGGTGCTTCGCCGAGCTGGGCGAGGGATCCCTGTCCCTTCGCTACGCGCTCGCCGCGCTGTCAGCGCAGCCGCCTGATGCGCCGGCCTGGCTCAAGGCGTCGCTCGTCGAGGGCCTGGCACGCGCCCACGCTGCCCTCGGGGACGCCCCCGCTCGCGACGAGGCGGTCGCGCTCGCAGCGTCACTGCTCGAGGGCGAGCTCGACGCCGAGGATCGGGCGATCATCGCCGAGCAGCTGGCATCGGTGCCCGACGCCGTCACCCCCTCGTAGGGTCGATCACGGCGCGCCCCGTCAGCGCGCCCTCGCGCAGCCGCCGGTAGACGTCGGGGGCCTCTGCCAGGCTGAAGACCGAGCAGTGGGGCTCGATCAGCCCGCGCGCGGCGAGGTCCAGCACCTCGACCAGCTCGGGCCTCGATCCCCAGTAGGTGGTCTGCAGGCTCACTTCATAGGGGGTCGAGAAGAAGCTGAAGCCGAAGGTCCCCCCGGCGATGCCGACCACCGTCACGTCGCCCAGCGAGCGCGACACCGCAGCGCCGAGCGCGATCGTGTCCGCGCTTCCGACGAAGTCGAGGACGACGTCCGCGCCCCGCGCGTGGGCGAAGGCGCGGATCTCGGCGACCGCCGTCGCTTCCGGCGCCAGCACCAGGTCGGCGCCCACCTGCTCGGCGAGCGCGAGTGCCTCGGGCTTCGGGTCGACCGCGACGATCTGGCAGGCCGACACGGCCTTCAGGATCTGGATCCCCATGTGGCCGAGCCCGCCGACGCCGATGACGACGGCCGTCGCGTCGGCGGTGAGCTTCGGGAGCGACCGGCGGATCGCGTGGTACGGCGTCAGCCCTGCGTCGGTGAGCGGCGCGGCGACCACCGGCTCCAGGCCCTCGGGCAGGGCGACGAGATGCCGCGCGGCCGGAACACGCAGGAGCGTGGCCATCCCCCCGTCCATGCCCAGTCCGCCCCCGCCGCCCGCAACCGGCGCGTGCTCCAGGTCCTCGCAGAGCGTCTCGATCCCGACCGCGCACCGGGCGCAGCGCCCGCAGCCCCACGGCCCGTAGACGGCGACCGGCAGCCCGATCTCGAGCCCCTCGACGCCTGAGCCGACCTGGTGCACCCATCCTGCGTTCTCGTGGCCGAGCGTGAACTGCGGGGCCCAGGAGGGGAACGCGCCAGCGGGGAACTCGTAGAGGAGATGGAGATCCGAGTGGCAGGCCCCCGCGCCGCCGACCCTCACGATGACCTCTCCGGGTCCCGGCTCGGGATCCGGAACCTCGAGCAGCTCCGGGTCGGACCCGGCCGCGACAAGCCTCAGTGCCTGCATCCCGCCTCCCTTGTGAGGCCCTGCCGATCCCGGCACGGCGACGCCACACGGCCTATACGTGTGATCGTGCCACAGATGCCACCGATGTCCGGAATCGTCGATCGACGCTTCGACGCGGTCCGCGACGCGTTCGCGGAGAACTTCGCGGTGCACGGTGAGCTCGGCGCAGCCGTGTGCGTGGTCGTGGACGGACGCACGGTCGTGGACCTGTGGGGCGGGTTCCGCGACCTCGGCAGCACGCTCCCCTGGCAGGGCGACACCCTCGTGAACGTCTTCTCGGTCGGCAAGGCCTTCGTCGCAGCCACCTTCGCGCGGCTCGTGGGCCGGGGCCTCGTGGACTACGACGCACCCGTCGCCGCCTACTGGCCCGAGTTCGCTGCTGGCGACAAGGGCGCCGTGACCATCCGCCAGGTCCTGTCGCACGCCTCTGGCCTCCCGGCGCTGCGCCGTCGCATGGAGCCCGGAGCGATGCTCCATCCCCGCGCCATGCACGAGGCGCTCGCCCGCGAGGTGCCGTGGTGGGCCCCCGGCACCGCCCACGGCTACCACGTCAACACCTTCGGGTTCCTCGCCGGCGCCGTCGTGGAGCGGGTGACCGGCCGAACACTCGGCACCTACCTGCGAGAGGAGCTCTGCGGGCCAATCGACGCGGACGTGCACGTCGGGCTCAGGGCCGACGACCTCGCGCGCGTGGCCCAGTTCCGGTGGCCGATCGATCCACCGCCCGAGGTCGAGCCCGAGGGCCTCGTGGGCATGGACCTCATGCGCTACAACGCCTACTGGAACCCTTCGGGACTCTCCGGTGCCGGCGTCGTGAACACGCGCGCATGGCGCCAGGCGGAGATCCCGTCAACGAACACGCACGCCACGGCCCGGGGCGTCGCGCGGATGTTCGAGGTGCTGGGCGCCGGCGGCCGTGCCGGGGACCATGACATCGTGCCGGGCGCGGCGCTGACCGAGGCGGTCGCCGAGGAAACCGTCGGCCACGATCTCGTCCTCGAACGTCCCAGCCGGTTCGGCCTCGGCTTCCAGCTGACCCAGCCGGAGCGGCCGATCGGGAGGAGCCCGCGCGGGTTCGGCCACTTCGGTGCGGGGGGGTCCCTCGGGTACTGCGACCCCGAGGACGCGCTCGCGTTCGCCTACGTCACCAACGACATGGGTCCGAGGTGGCAGAACCCCCGGAACCAGGGGCTCACGGCCGCGATCCGCGACTCGCTCGGCTGAGTCAGCGGGCCGACACGTACTCGAGCAGCTCCTTGCGGTCGCGCTCCAGCTCGTCGACGCGCGACTTCACGACGTCGCCGATCGACACGATGCCGACCAGCGCACCGTCCTCGACGACGGGGACGTGCCGGATGCGGCGGTCCGTCATCAATGACATGATCCCGACCACCTCGTCGCCCAGCGCGCACGTCGTCACCGGTGCGGTCATCACGTCGGCGACCTTCCAGCCGAGCGCGTCCTCTCCCTCGGCAGCAACGATCCGCACGACGTCTCGCTCCGAGATGATGCCGTCGACCGTCGTCCCGGCATCCGAGACGACGAGCGCCCCGACCCCGAAGGTCGCGAGCCTCCGGATCGCCTCGCTGAGTGCGGCGGTCGAGTCGATCGTCTCGACCGAGCTGCCCTTGCCTTCCAGCAGGTCCTTGACCTTCATGGCAACCCCCCATCGGACCGGGAGCACTCGTGCGCCGCGGCCTCAACTGGAGCGTAGGCCCGAATCGCCCGGCGTGCACCTGGCGCCGGGCGGTGCCCGAGGGGTCCAAAGTCCCTGTGTGCCACGCTCGATCCGGGGCTACCCTCAGGGCACCATCACAGACGAAGCGAGGTCCCCATGGCCGCAGCCTTGACCGCCCACCGCACGCGCACCGTCGCACTCGTCGGCCACGCCGGATCCGGGAAGACCACCCTGGTCGAGCACCTCCTGGCCTCGGCAGGCGTGATTGAGCGGCCAGGGTCGGTCCTCGACGGAACGACCGTCTGCGACACCGAGCCCGAGGAGATCTCGAGGAAGCACTCGCTGTCGATGACCGTCGCGCCGATCACGGTCGCGGACGAGCGGATCGACATCATCGACACGCCGGGCGTCGCGGACTTCGTCGTGGAGGTCGAGCGGGCCCTCGCAGTCGCCGATGTCGCCGTCCTCGTCGTGAGCGCCACCGACGGGATCCAGGTGCAGACCGAGGTCGCGTGGCGGATGGCGGCGCGCGAGGGCATCCCGCGCGTCATCGTCGTCACGAAGCTCGACCGCGAGGGCGCGGACTACGAGCGCTGCCTCGAGGCGCTTCGCCAGACGTTCGGGGCCGGGATCGCGCCGGTCGAGCTGCCGATCGGCGAAGGCCCGTCCTTCCGCGGGATCGCGGACCTGCTCGCCGACGAGGCGATCCTCTACGACACGGGATCGGCGGTCTCCGCCCCGATCCCCGACGACATGGCGGACTTCGAGCACCGGGTGCGCGAGCAGCTGGTCGAGGGCATCGTCGTCGCGGACGACGAGCTGACGTCGCGCTACCTCGACGGCGACGTGCTGTCGATGGAGGAGCTCGAGCGCGCGCTGACCGCAGGGCTGACCGCAGGCAGCGTCATCCCCGTCGTGTGCGTCTCGTCGGAGACCGGCGTCGGCATCGACCGCCTGGCGTCGCTGCTGAGCGAGATCGCGCCGAGCCGGTCGGTCCAGGGTCGCCGCGGCGACGACCCCGTCGAGATTCCCCGCGACCCCGACGGGCCGACGGTCCTGCGGGCCTTCAAGTCGGTGATCGACCCCTTCGTCGGGCGCATCACGTGGTTCGAGGTGGTGAGCGGCACCCTGCGTCCCGACGACGTCCTGACGAACACGCGCTCTCGGACAGACGAACGACTGCACTCGCTGCAGGTCCCCAAGGGTCGAGAGCTGGTCGCCGTCTCGCAGGTGGCCGCGGGCGACCTCGTCGCCATCGCCAAGCTGAGCGACACAATGGCGGGCGACGTGCTGGCTCCCAAGGGCTACGACGTCCTGCTGCCGCTCCCCGCGGGTGCGACGCCGACCCACGAGGTCGCGGTGGTCCCCCGCAAGCAGGGTGACGACGACAAACTCATGGTGGCGCTGCACCGGCTCGAGGAGGAGGACGCGGGACTGCGGGTCCGCCAGGACGAGGAGGCGCACCAGACCGTGCTGACAGTCATGGGCGACACGCACCTTGCCATCGTGCTCGAGCGGCTGAAGCGCAAGTACTCGGTCGAGGTCGACGTCGAGGAGCGGCGTCACTCCTACCGTCAGACGATCGCCAAGCCCGCCTCGGCGGAGGGCAGGCACAAGAAGCAGACCGGCGGGCACGGCCAGTTCGCCGTCGTCCACCTGCGCGTCGAGCCGCTCGGTCGCGGCGGCGGGTTCGAATTCGTCGACGAGGTCGTGGGCGGTGCGATTCCCCGACAGTTCCTCTCGGCCGTCCAGCACGGCGTCGAGCGCGCGATGCGCCACGGCGGCGAGTCGGGCCACCCGTTCGTCGACATCCGGGTGATCTGCGACGACGGCAAGCACCACAGCGTCGACTCCTCTGAGGCTGCCTTCGAGACGGCCGGGTCGCTCGCGTTCAACGAGGCGGTGGCCGCCGCCGGCGTCATCGTGCTCGAGCCGATCTCGCGGGTGGAGGTCGTGGCCCCCACGCGGTACCTCGGAGACATCCTCTCCGACCTGAACGGCAGGCGCGGGCGCGTCGTCTCGAGCGATCCCGGCGACGACGGGCTCACGACGGTCGTCGCGCTGGTGCCGTCGGGCGAGCTCGGTCGGTACACCTCCGAGCTGCGCGGCGTCGCGGGTGGCCACGGCACCTTCACCGCGGTGTTCGACCACTACGCCGAGCTCCCGGCCCACCTCGCGTCCAAGGTCGCCGCCGGCTGACGTGCCCTGCCGGCCCCGGCACGGCACCGGAGCCAGCGGTACCGTGGCGCGATGGAACTCGACATCGCATGGTTGGACGCGACGGCCCAGGCGCAGCTGGTCCGCAACGGCCAGGTGTCTCCCTCTGAGCTCGTCGACGGCGCGATCGAACGAATCGAGCGACTCAATCCCGCACTCAATGCTGTCATCCACCCGCTCTTCGACCGGGCACGCCAGGAGGCGGCGGGGGCGCTGGCGGACGGGCCGTTCCGGGGCGTGCCGTTCCTCCTGAAGGACTTCGCGGCCGAGCTCGCAGGCACGCCGTTCCGCGAAGGCACCGCACTCTCCGGCGACTACGTCTCGTCCACGACCCAGGAGCTCACCGCGAGGTTCATCCGCGCTGGCTTCGTGATCTGCGGCAAGACCAACACGCCGGAGTTCGGCATCCTCCCGACGACCGAGCCGGCCCGGTACGGCGCGACGAGGAACCCGTGGGACGTGACGCGCACCACGGGTGGCTCGTCCGGCGGCTCGGCGGCCGCGGTCGCCTCGGGCATGGTGCCCGTCGCCCACGCGAACGACGGTGGGGGCTCGATCCGCATCCCCGCCGCCTGCTGCGGACTCTTCGGCCTCAAGCCGACCCGGGGGCGCAACTCACTCGCGCCCCAGTACGGCGACGTGATGGGGGGCCTCGTCGCCGAGCACGTGCTCACGCGGTCGGTCCGCGACTCGGCCGCGATCCTGGATGCGACCGCAGGGGCGGTGCCCGGCGACCCGTACGAGGCGCCGCCGCTGCGCGGCACGTCCTTCCTCGCCGCGACCCGTGCGGATCCCGCGCCCCTGCGCGTCGGCCTGCTCACGTCGTCGCCGACCGGCTCGGTCGTCGACCCAGCGTGCGTCGCCGCGGCAGAGCACGCGGCCACACTCTGCGAATCGCTCGGCCACCGCGTCGAGCCCGCCGCGCTTCCCGTCGATGGCAACGCCATCATCGAGCACTTCATCAACGCCTGGGCCGCCGGGCAGGCATGGGTGATGCGTGACTGGGAGGCCAGGATCGGCAGGCCGGGCACCGAGGCCGACGTCGAGCCGCTGACCTGGGCGCTGGTGGAGATGGGTCGGGCGCTCGACGCGGGCACCTACCTCGACTCGGTCAAGCAGCTCCAGGGCCTGACACGGACGATCGCCGGCGTGTTCGAGACCTATGACCTGCTGCTGACGCCCACACTGGCAGAGCCGCCGGTCCCCCTCGGCACGTTCGATGCACCCGCCGACGCGCCGATCCTCGCGCTCCTCCGGGCCGGCGATTTCGTGCCGTTCACCCCGGTGTTCAACGTGACCGGCCAGCCCGCGGCCTCGATCCCCCTCTCCCACAGCGCATCCGGACTGCCACTCGGGAGCCATTTCGTCGCACGGTTCGGCGAGGAGGAGACGCTCTTCGCCCTGGCGGCGCAGCTCGAACGTGCTGCGCCGTGGGCCGACCGACTGCCCGCAGTGCGCGCCTGACTCCCTATCGCGGCCCGTCTGGCCCGTCGAGCCACGCCTCGAACGAGGGTCCCGCGATGACCGCGTCGGCCTCGCCGAGCAGCGCCCCCTTCGCGATGGCACGGCCGGCAGCGCCCGGGATCGGGAGCGCGAACACCCTGGTGCGCGAGCCCACCTTCGCGAGCGCCATGCGCGATCGCACCTCGAGACGGACCGGGGGCGGCGGACCAGTGACGTCCGGCGCCCGACCCTTGAGCGCCCGACCCTCGGCGAGATCGACCAGCCGCTCGGCCACGGATCTCGCCGAGACGGTCTGCACGAGCATGGACGGCACAAGCGCGACGGGGCCGATCCTCGACCGGTCGACCACCTGCAGGGCGAATTCGTGGAACTGCGTCGATCGCAGGACCGTCGCCGGTACGGGTCCGGCGAGATGCAGCCTCTCGTGGGTCACCTTGGCTGCGTAGTACCCGAGCGAGCGCAGACGGTCGACGCCGACGATCGAGAGGACGACGATGTGGCCGACGCCCTCGCTCCTGCACGCCGACTGCAGGTTCCGCGCTGTTGCCTCGAAGAAGTTCGTCGCCACCCTGCGCCGGAGCGTCACCACGTTTGCCGCTTCGACAACCGCCTCGCAGCCCGCCAGGGCGACGCCGAGGCCATCGCCGGTCACGAGGTCGACTCCCGACGCCCTCGTGAGGACGACGACCTCGTGGCCGCGGCGCCGCGCGTCATCGACGACGTGGCGACCCACGGTTCCGCTGCCCCCTGCAACTGCGATTCGCATCGGACCTCCTCGCGACCTGAGCCCCGGTCGCGGTCGCCAAACCTAGGCCGAAGCGGGCGTGCGCCACATCCAGAGCCGCGCCACGGGCGTGGACACGCGCGGTTGATGTTCTGTTGACGCCGCTCAGGGCGCATTTATGAATGAGTCACACAGGCACCCGCACAGTGGACACATGGGACAAGTTCTGGCACTGCTCGGAATCGTTGGAGCCACCGCGCTCTTCATGGGACTCATCTGGACACTGGAGCGCATATGAACGTCGTGCAAATCCTCCTCCTCGTCATCAGCGTGCTCATGTTCGGGTACCTCGGGTACGCGATGATCCGGCCGGAGCGCTTCTGATGACCTTCGCACTCACCATCATCGCGCTCATCGCATGCCTCGCCCTGGCCTGGCGGTACCTCGGCTCCTACATGGTCAGCGTCTTCGAGGGCAGGGTCCGCTTTCTCTGGTTCCTCGAGAAGCCGATCTACCGCGCCCTCGGCACGGACCCCGACGCCGAGCAGTCGTGGCAGCGCTATGCCGGCTCGATGGTGATCTTCAGCGGTGTCGTCGTGCTGATCACCTACCTGGTCCTGGTGCTCCAGGGCCACCTCCCCTTCAACCCCCAGCACCTGTCCAGCGTGACGCCCGCTCTGGCGTTCAACACTGCCGTCAGCTTCCTCACCAACACCAACTGGCAGAACTACGGCGGCGAGACGACCATGTCGTACTTCTCCCAGATGATGGGACTGCAGTTCCAGCAGTTCGTCTCCGCGGGCGTCGGACTCGTCGTGGCCATCGCGGTCATTCGGGGATTCGCGAACCGCGGGAAGCCCACGATCGGGAACTTCTGGGTGGACCTCGTCCGCTCCGTCGTCTACATCCTCATCCCCCTTGCCTTCATCAGCGGGATCGTCTTCGTCGCCCAGGGTGCCGCTGACACGTTCATCGGCCCGGTCCACATCCACAACGCGCTGAACGGCGTCTCCCAGACCATCGCCGTCGGCCCGGTCGGCTTCATGGAGGCGATCAAGCAGCTCGGGACCAACGGCGGCGGGTTCATGAACGCCAACAGTGCCCACCCCTTCGAGAACCCCACGGGCCTGACGAACTTCCTCTCGTTCCTCCTGCTCCTCTCGATCCCCGTCGCGCTGACCTACGTCTTCGGCAGGATGGTCGGCCAGCTCCGCCAGGGCATCGCGGTGCTCGTCGCGATGGTGATCCTGTTCGGCGCGTGGGTCGGGCTTGCGTCGTTCGCGGAGACTCAGGCGAACCCGGCGGTCTCCCACGCCTATGCCCAGTCCGGCCTCCCCGTCCAAGCCCAGGGCAACCAGGGGAACATGGAGGGCAAGGAAGTCCGCTTCGGCGTGCCCTCCACCGCCCTCTTCGGGGTCTCGTCGACCATGACCTCCACGGGGTCGGCGGACGCCTCCTACGACTCGTTCACGCCGATGGGCGGCTTCGCGCTCATCACGGGCATGATGCTCGGCGAGGTGAGCCCCGGCGGCGTGGGCTCGGGCCTGTACACGATCCTGCTGTTCGCGATCATCGCGGTGTTCATCGGCGGGCTCATGATCGGTCGGACTCCCGAGTACCTCGGCAAGAAGATCCAGGCGCGCGAGGTCAAGCTCGCCGGCATCGGGATCCTCGTGATGCCGATCACCGTCCTCGTGCTCACGGGCATCGCCGTCGCGACGACCGCGGGCAGGGCGGGACCGCTCAATGCCGGGCCGCACGGCTTCACCGAGA
>Ga0181534_10000682_pt1 | contig 23598 bp, 24 predicted proteins | sample PEATcosm2014_Bin_37_FD_119758 | JGI IMG/M metagenome (GOLD analysis project Ga0181534, IMG submission 119758) | Peatland microbial communities from MTU Mesocosm Facility, Houghton, MI, USA - PEATcosm2014_Bin17_10_metaG | ecosystem: Environmental > Terrestrial > Soil > Wetlands > Peat | place...
CGCGCACCACGTCGCCAACGCTCATGTTCCAGAACTCATAGGCCTGCGGATCATAATCGCCGCCCGCGACGCCGGGAGCAAGCTGCAAAACGGCGCCATCCGATTTATGACGCCAGCACTCCGTCAGACCGAAAGTGAAGACGAAAACGTCCATCGTCTCGATCATTTTGCGCACGGCTGCGAAATGCCTTGCGCGGTCGCCGTGCATCTCGGCTACGCTTGAATAGCCATCCGGCTCGATGCGCGGGCGGAAGGGATCGACGATGCGGCCGTCGTCCCTTTTCCAGTCGTCGAGATCGGGAGTGAAGTCGCCATAGGCGCGCTGTATCAGCTGAAGCAGTTGAGTCGTCGTATAAAGATTGCCGTAGCGGCAGGAATACATGGAATAATTGCGGCGCTGCGCTTCCTGCGCCGGCATGCCTTCGGGCGGCTGTTCGGGCAGATAATAATGGTAGCCGCTTTGCTGGAGACGATGCGCGATCTCCTGGGCGAAGCAGCTTCCGGCGGTCGCCACCTTGTCCGAGGGCGAAATCTTGAAGGGCGTCTCCACAATCGGATCCAGCGCGAAGGGCGGCAGCGAAGCCACCGCCTTGCGCCAGAAGCGATGGTCGGGTAGGGAGCTATAGGGATTGTCCGCCACTTGTCGGTCTCCTGCTGGAAGGCCCAACTCGCCTCGCGTTTTGGCGCCCTCCTGGATCGTGCCGGGAACATAAACGTCGCCCGACCGCTTGTCATCCGTCGGCGCTGCCCCCTGGACAAGGGCGCTCGGAGCGCCGGCCCGCTCATGGCGTTTCGCACTTATGATTTCGCAAATCGACAAACAGATTGTCCGCTCCTGGGGCGCAAAGCTTCTCGGCCCCCGTCTCGCCGCTCTCAAAGGCCAGAAGCCGGCCGGCGGGCCGCGAATCGCGGTGATCGGCAATTGCCAGAGTTTTGGCGTCGCCTACGCCATGAAGCTGCTCGATCCCACCGCGCGCGTCGACCATTATTCCGCTGTCGCCAAGGCGCTGGCGAATATGAATCTGCTTGCCAGGACGCTCAAGAATTATGACTTCGTCTTCTCTCAGGACTTCCCCCCCCACATCGTGAAGGGTGGGGATTCGCAGGAACTTCTGCTGCGCCTGAGCAACGCAACGCTCTTTCCAACGGTGAGTTTCGCCGCGTTCCAGCCCGATCTCGTCTATCTGCTCGACGCCGAAAACGGCAACAAGGCGCTATTTGGACCATTGCGGCCTTATCACTCGGCGCTGGCTGTCTTCGCCTTCCGCGCCGGTCTGTCGGTCAATGAAGCCAACGCGCTCTTCAATCGCAACGTGTTTGAAGCGGTCGGCTATCTCGATGTCTGGAACGCCGCGGCGCGGGAGTTTCTGGACAATGCAAAGCGCTATGACCTCGATCTCTCGCAGGATCTGATGAACTGGTCTCGGCGCGGCGCGTTCATGTATTCGATCGTGCACCCAAAACCATTTGTGCTCGCCGACATCGCCCGTCGCCTCTTCGCGAAAGGGGGCCTCACGATCCGCAACCATAATTTCGAGGATTACGCCATCGACGATCTGGCCCGAGCGGAGATTTTTCCAGTCTATCCGGAAATCGCCGAAATTTATGGAGTTCGCGGCGGCTACCTTTTCAAGCAGGGCAACTTCCACATTTCCAATGGGGTTGGGAATTTTCTGACGCTGCCGGAATATCTCGCGGCCTGCTACGCCGTGTATGGGCGCGCACGGCCCTCGCAAATCTCCCATCCGCGCGTCGACGGATGGCTGGCTGACGAAGCCTTCACGCGGAAGCTCGTTTATCTGGCGCGCATCAATCTGGCGAACGGAGCCTCTCCGGACCTATGACGCCGGGAGTGTCGTTTCTCCATTTTGCAAAACGGACGAAACTCTAATCCGCCATCGACAGCGACCGCTCCATTTCATGCGTGAAAGCGCAGATGCGCGGCACGATCTCCTTGCGGAAGCGCGAACCGTTAAACACGCCGTAATGACCGACGCCGAGCTGCAGATAATGCAGGCGTCGCTCCGGCGGCAGTTTTGCGCAAAGGTCATGCGCGGCATATGTCTGACCAACGCCCGAGATGTCGTCCTTTTCGCCTTCGACAGTCAGCAGCGCCGTGCGCCGGATCGCATGCAGGTCGATCAGTTCTCCACGATGGCGCAACAGGCCCAGCGGAATTGCGTGCTTGACGAACACTTCTTCCACCGTCTGGAGATAAAACTCCGCGGTCAGATCCATGACCGCCAGATATTCGTCATAGAAGTCGCGGTGTTTTTCCGCGCTGTCGCCGTCCCCTTCCACAAGGTGATTGAACATTTCCAGATGCGCGGAGACGTGGCGCTCGATATTCATCGCCATGAACCCCGACAATTGCAGGAAGCCGGGATAGACCTTGCGCCCCATGCCGGGGTTCGGAAACGGCACCGTATGGATGCAATTCTGCTTGAACCACCCGATTCCGCGCTTTTCAGCCAAGCGATTGACGGCCGTCGGATTTACGCGCGGGTCGATGGGCCCGCCCATCAGCACCATGGATTCGGGAATATCGGCGTCGTCTCTGGCCTCCAGCAAGGCGATAGCGCAGATGAGCGGCACCGAAGCCTGACAAACGCCCAGCGTGTGCAGCGGAACGCCGTCCGCCTGTTTCGAAAGGCGGGACATGATCGACACGAGATAGTCGATATAGTCTTCAAGATCGAAGCGGCCTCCGGCCATAGATACGGCGCGAGCGTCACTCCAGTCCGTGATGTATACGTCGTGGCTGGGCAGAAAGGCTTCGACGGTTCCGCGCAGCAGAGTGGCGTAGTGACCGGACATCGGAGCGACAATCAGCAGTTTGGATTGCTTTGGCGCCGCGCCGACGAACTCGCGCTTGAAATGCAGCAGACGACAGAAAGGGCGCTCCCAGACATATTCCTCGACGACCGGCGTTTCCTCGCCGTCAATCTTGACCGAGTGCAGGCCAAAGATCGGCTTCCCGTAGCGCCGCGTCATGCGCTCGAAGAGTTCCGCGGAAGCCGACAGATTGCGGGCCAGCGAGGTGTTCGCCAAGGGGTGGAACGGGCTGTTGAGAAGCTGCAATGCGGCTTCCGACGCCGCTCTCGCCGGAGCGAAAGCCAGATGCAGCAACTCGTACATCTGATAGGAATACCGGTCCATTTTACGTTTCTCCAGGACAAACGCCGCCACAAGGCCCCGAGCGAGGCTTCGGCCGGCCAATGCTGCAGCGCACAAACTCTCCCAACACCATAGTCCTTGTGGCGGAAATTGGAAGCGTGACACTTTCACTAATTCTATGAAGCTCGGAAAAGCTTATCAAAGAACATGCAGATAGTGCGGGCGTGCGCGAGGGCTCGCGGTTTGATTGAGTTTCGGTTAAGGTATCGTCGACTGTCAAATTCTGAGGCCGGCGATTTTCAACGCTCGCGCCAGCATGGAGGGACCGATGTCTATCGTAACCGAGATTCTGGCTTCGGCGCAGGGCGGCAAGCTCATCGAAAATATCGCAGAGAACTTTGGTCTGTCGCCTGAGCAGGCTCAGAGCGCGATAGAAGCGCTGACGCCCGCGCTCGCGATAGGCCTGAAAAACGCGGCGACAAATCCCGAAGTCCTGGAAAAGGTGATCGCCGGCGTTGCTCACCCTACCCATCAGGGCGCCTTCGACGATCCTTCCATCGCGCATGGGGAGGATGCGGGCGTTCTTGGCCAGAGCGCGGTTTCGAACTTGTTCGGTTCGGGATCGGCCGCTGGGCAAATAGCCCAGGCAGCAGCACGGGAAGCCGGACTGCGCCCGGACTTGCTTGGCCGCCTGCTGCCCGTGCTCGCCTCCGTTGTTCTGGGCGGTCTTTTTAAGTCATTTAACAACCAGGGACTTGGCTCGATTTTGGGCCAGCTTGCGAACAGCGGCGGTCTTGGGTCGATTCTAGGCCAGTTGGCGGGCGCGGCGACGGCTCCTCAGACCGGGGCCGGCCCCGCAACCATGCCTCAGGGCGGAGGGGGCCTTGGCGGGTTGCTCGGCGGCCTTTTGGGAGGCGGGCAGAGCGGCGGCTTGCTCGGGGGGCTGCTGGGGGCCTTGCTCGGGGGCAAACCACCTGTTGGCGCACAAGGGCCGGGCGGCGCGGGACAAATTTCGCTGCCAGGGGGGCTGGATCCCGCCACGCTTCAAGCAGCCCTTGAGCAAATCAAGAAATCGCTGAATCCCCCTGGCGCGACAGCAACCGGGCCGGGTCAAAGCGCCGAACTGCAAGATGTGCTCGACAAGGTCTTCCCCAAGGGCTGATCAGCTGGCGAGATTGTTTACGATCGGCCAATACCAGGTCTGCATCTTCGAACCGATGAGGTGAAAGGCGCTGATGGCCGCGATCGAGATCAGCGACGCGATCCACGCATATTCCAATACGGTCGTGCCGTTTTCGTCGAGACAAAACTGCAACAACTGGCGGCGCATGAAGCTTCCCTTTCGCAACGAGGGATAACATCCGTTTCTGGCGAAACCGTTAATCCAATTCTGTAGACTATTACATAAATTCAATGAATTAAGAGCCGCACGACTGCGGACGCCCTCGCCTAGCCCTGTTGTTCCAAGAGGATACCGCGAGGGCTATTCTTTCGTTCACCATCCGCGGTTAGAGGCGGTTAAGCTTCTTCTCGATATATCGGGGAGCGGATGCCTATTCCGACAGCGGGCTTGATTGTTGAGGCAGGCATGGATGGGTCCGGGGTTGCGCCGCGCCCGCTTTTGCGGCAATCCATCGGCGCGGCGCCAACCGGCACATCTACTAGCGGCCCTGAGCTTTATCTTCAGCCAGCCCGCGAGGGGGCATCAAGGCAGGCCGGCCTCGCCTCCTCTGGCTTCCAGCCAGGATTCCATCCACGGGGGAATTTTCCTCCCCGGCGCGCCGCGCCGCAAAACGCCTAGCTCTGAACAAAGGCATGAAATGAAAGCGACCCATGGCCCGCGACGCTAACGATACGACCCCAATTTCGTCGCGCGGCGAACTGGTTGCATGGCTGGAAGCCGGCGTGAAAACCAAGTCCGGTGATTTGCGCATCGGAACAGAACACGAGAAGATTCCCTTTTACACGGCAACGCATGCACCCGTAGCCTACGAGGGCGGAATACGAGCGCTGATAGAAGGCCTTCAATCGGCGCAGGGCTGGACGCCTATTTTCGATCGCGAGGCGCCAATCGGGCTCTATGACGAAGCGAGCGGAGGCGCCATATCGCTGGAGCCAGGGGGGCAATTCGAGCTGTCGGGCGCGCCTCTTGCCGACATTCACGCCACCAAGATGGAATGCGACGAGCATTTTCGTGCCCTTGAAGCGATAGCGGCCCCGCTCGGGATCGCTTTCCTCGATCTGGGCGCGAGTCCAAAATGGTCGCGCGCCCAGACCCCGGTGATGCCCAAGCAACGTTACGGGATCATGTCGGCCTACATGCCCAAGGTCGGCGCCCTTGGGCTGGACATGATGTTTCGCACGGCGACGATTCAGGTCAATCTTGATTTCACCAGCGAAGCCGACATGGTCCGCAAGTTGCGCATCGGCCTCGCCTTGCAACCCATCGTTACAGCGCTGTTCGCCAACTCGCCATTCCTCGACGGCAAACCCTCCGGCGCGTTGTCGCAAAGATCCAGAATCTGGCTGGATACCGACCCGAACCGGACCGGCATGCTGCCTTTCGCCTTTGAAGAGGGAATGGGCTTCGAACGCTATGTCGATTACGCGCTGGACGTGCCGATGTATTTCGTCAAGCGCGGCGAAATCTATCACGACGTCGCGGGCGCGAGCTTCCGCGACCTCCTGGACGGACGGCTGCGCCAGCTACCCGGCGAGCGCGCGACAATCTCGGATTGGGCCAACCATCTGTCTACGATCTTTCCGGAAGTGCGCCTGAAGACCTACCTGGAAATGCGCGGCGCCGACGCTGGACCACGCGCTCATATAACCGCGCTCCCCGCACTCTTTGCAGGGCTGTTTTACGACGGCGCGGCGCTTGACGGGGCCTATGAATTGACAAAGGACTGGAGCGCCGAAGACCGTCAGACGCTTCGTGTGGAAGCTCCGGTCAAAGCGTTGAAGGCGCGGATCCAAGGCCGCAGCGCGAACGATGTCGCGGTTGACATGCTCGCTCTTGCTCGCGCCGGACTGGAACGTCGATCGCGGCTCGATGCTTTGGGCTCCAGCGAAGCGATTTTTCTGAAGCCCCTCGAGGAGATCGCGCTGACCGGCGAACCATTGGCGTCGCGGCGGCTCAAGAGCTTTCATGAAAACTGGGCGGATTCGGTGGAACCGGCCTTCGAGGAATGCGTGATGTAGATATCCGCGCAAGACTTAAAGGGCACTCAACCCTTCGGGGCTGCAAACGGGCTGCGCGGCGTTATTGTTATTGGGTCGATGTCGGAATTCGCGTCCCGATAAATGCAATATTCAAAGGCTGGGTTTGACGGACAATCACTCTCAACGTCGATAGAGGCCTGTGTCGCTGTTCGCGCCCGCCCGCACGTGAAACGACTCCGAGGCGCGATGCACGCCGTCTCCCATGGCGTTGGCGTAGCCTGTGGAAGGCGAGCGTTCCTGCGCAGTTTCCGCGCGGACGTGCCCCCCGATCCGCACGCAGCCGCTGGCGCCCGATACAGCTACAAAGTCATGCCCGAAACTGGCGCAGGAGCTTCGGCCCGCCCCGGAAGGGCCTTCAGCATGCGCTTGCGCGCAAAGAGCCAAGGCGAACGGCGCCGCCAGAAACAACGTCTTGAGGGGCAAAAAGCTTCCCGACGTTGGGCGTTGCCCGGGAAAGTGCGGAGAAACGAAATTCATGCGCCTTTAAGCCTTATGATTTTCAGAGCCGCCGCAGCGTCCGCCGGGCGGCAGGGGAATCGCGCAAGGAACCTGAATAGATTCTTTGAGCCATGGGAGTTACCCGCAAGTTAACGCATACGCTCAAACATTTGGTCCCACGAGCTTCGACCATGTTCGAAGAGTTAATCGCAAATAACGCAAACATCGTGGCAGCATCGTGTCGACAAATGCGATCCTCAGCGCCAGTCCCCGAAAACCGCCTGAACCAGAGCCAGAGCCGCCACGGCCGCCGTATCGGCCCGCAAAATGCGTGGGCCGAGAGACAGCCGCAGGACATTGCTTTTTTGTAAAATCAGCCCCCGCTCGGAGGGTTCGAACCCGCCTTCGGGCCCGATCAACAGACTGATCGCGGCTGCGACGATTCGACCCTCCTGCGAGGGCGCGGAGCCGCGGAGCGCGGCCACCGGGTCCTCGACGGCGGCGTCCTCGTCGCAGAAGACAAGCAAACGATCAGCGGGCAACGCCGCCAGCCAGTCTTCCAGTTCCTGCGCCGCTCCTATTTCGGGCGCGTTCAGCAATCCGCATTGTTCAGCAGCTTCAATCACATTGGCGCGCAAGCGCTCAATGTTCACCCGTCGCACCTGTGTGCGTCGCGTGAGCACTGGCGTGAGGCGAGCCGCTCCCATTTCAGCGGCTTTCTGCACCATATAATCGAGACGGGCCTGCTTGAGCGGGGCGAAGGCGTATTCGAGTTGCCCCGCGACCGTTTGCCGGCGAAGCAGCTTCTCGACGATCAATGCGGCGGCGCGACGCGAAACCATCTCGATCCGCGCCAGCCATTCTCCGTCGCGACCGTTGAACAGCAATATCGGATCGCCATCACGAAGCCTCAGCACGTTGAGGAGATAGTTCTGGGCCGTGGGAGCTGGAGCTACGCGCGCGCCTTCATTCAGCGGCGCGTCGACAAACAGCCTTTGCGCGGCAAAATCATATGTTGACAAATCCCGTCCCAATTTGTGGCGTCAGACCGCCCGGTCCAGGCGCTTCAAGGCGCATAAGCCCACAATATACGCACTGCGGCGAGAAATCGACGCATTGTGCACGGCGCGCGCGTGATCGAATTGCGGACTTCAATGGCGATGCCCGGCGGCATTGCCATTCAATGCGTCCTCCATTGCGGTATTTCCGGTGACAATTGTCGGGGATGACGGGAGAGCGAGCCGGCCGTCCCCGTGCTTGCAGGCCATCGGAAATCAAGGCAATCTCGACGTTCCTTTTTCGACGCGGGCGGGTAAATCGGCCGCCGACGTTGGGGGTGCTTGCAAAGTTCTCCAGCTAAGAGAGCGGTCCCTTGAAAACGATGAAATATCCTTGGTTCGCCACCATCATCATCATGGCGCTTTTCGCTGTCCCCCGCGCTTGGGCCGAAGAACCGCCGCCGGAGCCGGAGGGCTATCGCCTTGGCTCCTACCACGCGCCGACGCCCGCCACGCTGAAAGGCGCGACCGTCATCGATACAGAGCGGACGTTTGAAATCTGGACCAAGAAGGAGGCAGCCTTCATCGACGCCCTGTCACGTCCGTCGAGGCCCGCCGATTTGCCCAAGGAAGTGATCTGGCGACCATCTCCGCGTCACGACATTCCGGGTAGCCTCTGGTTGCCGGATACGGGGCTCGGGGAGTTGACTCCGGCGCTGCAAAACTATTTCGAGTCGGGCCTTGCGCGGGCCTCCGGCAATGACAAAAGCAAGGCTCTGGTTTTTTATTGCCGCACCAATTGCTGGGCGTCCTGGAACGCCGCAAAACGAGCGCTTACGCTAGGCTACAAGAATGTGTCCTGGTATCCGGGAGGCGCGGACGCTTGGGAAAAAGCGGGGCATCCTCTGGAGGAACGCCCGCCGGAGCCCATGGAAGGGGTGCGCTGAACGGGCAATTAAACGCGGCCAGCCGGAAAGACTGGCCGCGAATCGGATCGCTACGCAGCGCGGCCCGCTTGACTCGCCTTTTTCACTTCATCAAGTCGACCCGACTTCACGTCATAGATATAGCCGTAAATCGGAATGTTCGCCGGGACCAGCGGATGTTCGCGAATGCGCATAACGTCCTGCAGCACGCTCTCTTCCTGCGATTTGATCGTATGCCACTTGATGAAATGACCAGCTGCGCAGCCTCCACCGTGCTGCGGGTTAGACCAGTTCTTTCCATCGAATGCTGCTGTCGCGAGATTGTCTTCCAACAGGCTCGCCATCACCTCGTCGCAGAACAGCTCCATGCCGCAATTGGTGTGATGGATCACGAACCATTCCTTGGTTCCGAGCAGTTTGTGCGAGATCACCAGCGAACGAATGGCGTCATCGCTCGCGCGGCCTCCCGCATTGCGGATGACGTGTGCGTCACCCTCGGAGAGACCGGCGTATTTCGCCGGATCCAGTCGCGCATCCATGCAGGTCAAAATAGCGAAGCCCCGCGCGGGCGGCAGGGCAAGCTGGCCTTTGTCGCCGAAACTCGCGACATATTTGGTGTTGGCGGCCAATACTTCTTCGAGAACTCTGCTCGTCATTTTTCTTTCCTCCCCCGGAGATCGGGAGGAAGACCGTATATTAAGGAAATTGAATGTCCAGCAACCCCCGGGCGCTAAGACTGTGGAGGTGTCGGGAGTGGGCCCCACTTCAGGAAATAAGGGGATTCGGGACAGGTCTTGTTTCGAGGCGCTCCTTAAATGGCCGGCGCGACACTACCTTGGGTTACAACACATTGCGGAGAAGAGTCCATGAATTCAAGAGGCGATGAGCGCCCCTGAAAAATATTGCCATAGGAAACACTGCGGTGAGGCCCTCGTTGGCGCGCGTCTTTGTGGGCCAAGGGAAGCTATTTCGGAGCCGCGTCAAATCGCGCAATGTTTTCGCCATCAAGCCGCCGCTTTGTTGCGAGCAAAGTCCGTGAAACTTGCGCACGGCCCTACCCTCCTGCTAACTGATCGCCATGATTAACGGATTGACCAAATGAGCGCTCCTTCTGTCGCAACCCCGCTCAGCGCTGCGAAGCTGCTTCTCGCCACGGCCCTGTTCGCATCCAGCGGAGTGTCCCTGGCGCGCGCGCAGGAATCCTGTCAGGCAGATTTTCAGCGTCTTACGCAAAGGCGAATGTCGCAGGTCGCGGTCCTGAACAGGCTGGGCAAGTCGGGCAAGGGCAAGATGGACCCAATCGCCGCCTGTCCCGTGGCGCGCAATCTCTCGGCCGTCGAGACCGAGATGCTTAATTACATGGTCAAGAACAAGGACTGGTGCGCCATTCCCGACAATGTGATCGACGGTTTCAAACAGGCCCGCGCCAAGACCCAGAATTTCGCCACGCAGGCTTGCGGCGTCGCGGTAAAGATCAAGAAAATGCAGGCGATGCAGGCTCAGCAACAGCGTGAGCAAGCCGCCAACCCCTCGGCTGGGCCAGCCAAGCTCCCCGCCGGACCGCTGTGAGTTTGGCGGAGAAAGAGCCGGAGGCGGCTCTGGAAGCCCTCCCTGACGCGGTGACCGGCCATCCCTTGTTGCGGCTCGCTCCGGCGCCGCTGAAACCATTCGTGCAACTGGCTCGGCTCGACCGGCCGATTGGCTGGTGGCTCCTGCTGCTCCCGTGCTGGCAAAGCAGCGCGCTGGCCGCCGCCGCCCTTGGCGTCGCTCCCGATTTCAAGCAATTGGCATTATTCTTCATCGGAGCCGTGGCGATGCGCGGCGCCGGCTCCACCTACAATGATCTCGTCGACCGCAATATCGACATGAAGGTCGAGCGCACGCGAAACCGTCCGCTGGCCAGCGGACGCGTCTCGCCCCATGCGGCGGCGCTTTTTCTGGTCGCGCAATGTCTGGTCGGGCTCTTCGTCCTGCTGTCATTCAACGGGCTCACCATCGCCCTGGCGTTCGTATCGCCGCTTATCGTTTTGCTCTATCCATTCGCCAAGCGCTTCACCTCCTGGCCGCAGGCGATCCTTGGCTGCGCATTCGCCTATGGAGCGCTCCTCGGCTGGACCGCCCTCGCGGACGGCTTCGCATGGCCTGCCTTGCTGCTTTATCTGAGCGCGATCCTCTGGACGATCGGCTACGACACCATCTATGCGCTGCAAGATGTGCGGGACGACGCGCGGGCCGGAGTGCTTTCCACGGCGCGCCTGTTCGGCGACCATGTGCAAGGGGCGGTCGGCGCACTCTATGCGGGCTCGGTGATATGCGCGGAGGCAGCCGTTCTTGGCTCCGACTCGGGGCTGTTCGCGCAATTGGGGATTTTGGCCTTCGCGGCTCATCTTTTCTGGCAGACGCGCCAGCTGCGCGCGGACTGCCCGCCGCAAGTGGCCTTGAGGCTGTTTCGCGCCAATCGTGACGCGGGACTCCTGCTTTTCATGGGCTTTCTCGCCCAAGGCCTGGCGGCGGCCCTTCACTCGTAACAGATGATCTCGCGCTCACCAGCGAAAACCGCCTCGCAGCGGGCGACGTCACCGCGCTTGCGGCGCGCGAGAAAGCGCGGACGGCGCTTGGCGACGCTTGCATTGCGGCGGCGCGCGAGAGCTTTCCCGCAATTGGCGGCTTCAACGGCCAGTATTTCGCCGTCTTCCTGCGCGAGGCGCGGCAAATCCAGATAGGCGGCCCAATATTTCCAGTCAGCGGCGACCGTCGCACTGTCCTTCGTCTCGGCGAGGACTATGTCGAGATCTGGGTCGTGATGAGCGAGGGACAGGCGATAGGCGGCTCCGCCTTCCTCGGCGGCCTCAACTGCGAGGGCCACGCCGCGGTAAGTGCGGACCGGCACGGCGACCATCATGGAGATGCCCGCGAAACGACGCGCGATAAGAATATCGCTGCGCGTGACCCGCACCTGGCGCTTGCCTTCATCCGCACGTTGATCCCTTTGAACCACGCTAGTTACGGGCCTCTGTGCCGCGCCAATCGCCTCGAACATGGTCGCCTCCTAAAAAAGAACCAGTCGTCTTGTTGGAGCCATTCTGCATCGCCTTGAGCGGGAAAGTCGCTAAAAAGGCTGGTGAATCTGCCGTAAACCATTGCGTTTCCACCGCGTTTCACGGGACAAGGTGAAGAGGCCGGAAACGAAATGGATCAAATCAGGGTCTTTTTGCGCAAATTGGCGCCTCTCATGCTTGAAAAGGCGCCTTGCCGCCGGCGAGCGGCTCGCCTACCACCAGAACGATGCACAGCACGAAAACCGATCCAGCACTTTTGATGCAGCGCCTCGAAGCTGTGACGCGCAAGGCGGGCGACATAGCCCTGGCCTATTTTCATCCGGACCAGCGCACCAGCGCCGAAATTCGTTATAAAAACGGCGGTTCGCCGGTCACGGACGCGGATCTGGCCGTCGACCGCTTCCTGTTCGAGGAAATGGCGGCGCTATTTCCTCAGGCGGGCTGGCTCTCCGAGGAGACCCCCGACAATGCCAACCGCCTGTCGCGCGCCGCGCTCATCGTGGTTGATCCCATCGACGGAACGACGGCTTTTGTGCGCGGAGACGCAAGGTGGGCGGTCTCCATTGCTTTGGTCGAGGATGGCCGGCCCGTGGCCGGGGTCATTCATGCGCCGGCGCTTGACCAGACATTTACCGCGCTGGCGGGACGGGGGGCTTTCCTCAACGGCGTCGCAATCAGCGTCTCCTCCCGAAGCGCGCTGCCTGGCGCCCGCATCGTATCGCCGCGCGGCTTCGCCAGTTTCTTCGAACAATCGTCGCTCGGGTTCGAGATCGCGCCACGCGCCCCTTCGCTGGCGCTGCGGCTGGCCGATGTCGCGACGGGCTCCAACGATCTTGCGATCGCCGCGCCGGACGCTCGGGATTGGGACATCGCCGCCGCAGACGTGATATTGACCGAGGCGGGCGGCGCGCTCTCCGAGCTCGAAGGCGGCTCCCTGACCTATAACCGAAAGAGCTCTCGTCGCGACATGCTGGTCGCGGCGCCCAAGGGGCTGCTTGAGCAAAGTGTCGCCCTCGCCAGGGCAGCCATGAAAGGAAGACCATGACGCAACCCGCGTTAGACAAACACGCAAAACCCCAACAATTGCTTCACCTAGTATTTGGAGGCGAACTCGTGGATCTCCACGGCGTTGCGTTCCGCGATCTCAGCAAACTGGAAATCGTCGGCGTTTACCCAGACAATGAGAGCGCGCTGGCGGCCTGGAAGGCCAAGGCCCATTCGACGGTCGACAACGCTCACATGCGCTATTTTGTCGTCCATTTGCACAAGCTGCTCGATCCGGACATAGAAAGTCTCTGACGCTTCAAAAAATCGCCCTGTTTGGGCTCCAGAGCTTGAACCGTCACCGCGGCGACTGACCCGCGTCGGCGCGGCCGCCCGGCCGGGCCAGACGCGTTTGGCCAAGACCGTGAGTGTCGGGACGTACGACATTGATCCGAAACAGATTCCTGGCCCCAGGTCGGGTTCGCTGTTGGAGAGGCTTTCTCGACATCCTTTGTTGTAGCGTATTGGATCAATTCCCGATGTCGATCTTGACCTTCTACCGGCTCGCGACGATCACGCTGACGCCCTTCGCGCGTCCGGCGCTGAATTGGCGGGCGAAGCGGGGCAAAGAGGATCCCGAGCGGCTCGACGAGAGGCTTGGCGTCGCCAGCCTGCCTCGCCCCGCAGGACGGCTGGTCTGGCTGCATGGCGCCAGTCTGGGAGAAAGCCTGTCGCTTCTGCCGCTGATCGACCGCTTTATCCAACGCGGCGTCGAGGTTCTGGTTACGAGCGGCACCTACGGCTCCGCGCGCCTCCTTGCCGAACGTCTTCCCGCCGGCGCCGTTCACCAATTTCTGCCTCTCGACGCGCCGCGTTTCGTCGAGCGATTCCTTGACCATTGGCGGCCCGACCTTGCGCTATTCGCCGAATCCGAACTCTGGCCAAATATCGTTCTCGACATACACAGACGCGGCGCTCCGCTGGTTCTCGTCAATGCGCGCATATCTAGCGCTTCCGCCCAGCGTTGGCGCAGGGCGCCCGGCGTCGGAGCGGAACTTTTCAGCAAAATAGACCTATGCCTCGCGCAGGACGCGGACAACGCCGCGCGTTTTCTTGGACTTGGCGCCCCCCGGGCGCGCGTGGCGGGCAATTTGAAATTCGACGTTCCAGCGCCCCCGGTCGACGCATCGAAACTCGCGGCGTTGAAGGGGGCGCTCGGCGCCCGTCCCGTCTTCGCCGCCGTCTCGACACATCCGGGCGAAGAGGATTTCGTGCTGGACGCGCATCAGGAGATGGCGCGCCAGTTGCCCGCGCTGCTTACCGTGATCGTGCCGCGACATACTGTCCGGGGAGACGAGATTGCAAAACTTGCGCGCGCTCGCGGCCTCAACGCGGGGCTTCGCTCACAGGACGGCCCCCCGGGTCGCGACACGCAAATCTATGTCGCTGACACGATCGGCGAACTCGGTCTGATCTTCCGCGCCGCCGAGGTCGTCTTCATGGGCCGTTCGCTCGGACAGGGAGGCGGCCACAATCCCATCGAGCCAGCCAAGCTCGGCTGCGCGATCCTGCATGGCCCTGCGGTCGAGGATTTCGCCGACGTTTACGCGGAATTGAACGCAGCCAAGGCGGCGGCTCGCGTGGCGGACGCGCCCGCGCTCGCCCGCGCCGCGCTCTATCTTCTGTCCCAGCCCGCGCGGATGCGCAAAATGGGCCGCGCCGGAGTGGAGGTCGTGGAGCGGCTCGGCGGCGCCTCGCGAGAGATCATGACCGCCATAGAGCCTTATCTGGCGCAACTGGCCGCGACGCGGCAATGAGCGCCCGGCTCTTCAATGCACGCGCCTGATTTCTGGCGCGAGAGTCGGGGGCTTCTGGCCTGGATCCTTTCGCCGCTAAGCGCGCTCTATGGCGCGGTGGCGCGCTACAGACTGGCGCGAGCCGCTCCGTCCGCAAACATCCCCGCCATCGCAATTGGCGGCTTGACGCTGGGCGGCGATGGAAAAACTCCTTTGGCCCTAGCGCTGGCCTCTGTCCTTATGGCGCAGGGCGAGCGGCCCGCCTTTTTGACTCGCGGCTTTGGCAGGAGGCGGAAGACGGGAGAGGACCCCTTCGTGGTCGATCTCTCGCGAGACAGCGCAAAGGATGCGGGCGACGAAGCGCTGTTGCTCGCTCGGCTTGCGCCGACCATCGTATGCGCCGATCGCAAGGCAGGCGCGCGCCTCGCCGAGGCGCAGGGCGCCAGCATACTGCTGATGGACGACGGCCTCCATAGCCGGCGGCTGGAGCCCGATCTCGCGATACTCGTCGTCGACGCGGATTATGGCGCGGGCAATGGCTTCTGTCCGCCATCCGGCCCGTTGCGCGCGCCCCTTGCGGCCCAGCTTTCCCGCGCGGATTTGCTGGTGCTGATAGGCAAAGGCGAGGCCTTTACGCCTCCGCCCAAGAAATTGGTCCTACGTGCGCGCTTCGCGCCCGCGTCGGAAGCCGTGGCTCGCTTGAAGGGAAAGAAGGTCTTCGCATTCGCGGGAATCGGCAGGCCCGGGAAATTCGCGGCGACTTTGAGAGAAATCGGAGCCGACATCGTTGGCTTTCGCTGGTTTCCGGACCACCACGCCTATTCCTCCCGCGATCTAGCGTCGCTGGCCAGGGAGGCTGAACGCCGGGATGCGCTGCTTGTCACGACACAAAAGGACTCCGCCCGGATCGGATCAGAGGCGCCAGCGGAAAGCGTTCCGGTCAAATTGGAGTTCGATCAGCCCGGCGCTTTCGAAGAACTTCTGACCGCCGCCCTTTTGCGCGCGCGCGCAGAAAGAATGTCGCGGCGGTCACGAGCTCGAAGCGAGCTTCTCCCGTAATTGCTTCATTCGCGCCTCGGGACTGCTGTAGGCTTCCTGCCGATCGACATTCCAGTAGCGCAACTCCTCCAGCGGAATTGGCTCGCCCGTGACCGCGCATCGCACGAAAGCCCCCGCTTTGCGCACGCGGTAATCTCCGTCGGAATATTCGACCTCGGCCTCGACGGCGGGATTGGATTGTCGTTCGAATTTGTTCATGCGCAGTCCGCCGGTCGCGCGTCGCGTGAGACGCCTTAGAGACGAAATAAACGAAGTGGGACGCATTTTACAATGGCTCGCTTGGAAGAAACATCATTACACCCGCCCCGTCATTCAAGGCCAGAGGCTGCATGTTACCGAGTTCTGGCCGTTTGCGCCCCAGCCCCATTCCCTGTTATCGGGACTTGAGCAAAGCAGGGAACAGGCCGCCGACAATATGACCGCAATCTCGAAGCGACGCTGCGAGGCCGCCTTCATCTTCATCCTCATCACCGTCACGCTCGACATGCTGGCGCTGGGAGTGATGATTCCCGTGCTGCCTAAGCTCATCGTCGAATTTGAAGGCGGCGACCTGCGTCGGGCCACGATGATAACAGGGGTGTTTGGATTCTCCTGGGCCCTGATGCAGTTCCTGTTTCAGCCCGTTCTCGGCGCTCTCTCCGATCGCTTCGGCCGCCGCCCCGTGGTCCTCGCCTCCAATCTCGGCCTCGGACTGGACTATATTTTCATGGCGCTGGCGCCTTCTCTGGCCTTTCTTTACGCCGGGCGGCTGATTTCAGGCGTCACCGCCGCGAGTTTCTCGACCGCCAGCGCCTATGTGGCCGACATCACGCCTGAGGCAAAACGCGCGAGCCGCTACGGAATGCTCGGCGCGGCTCTCGGCTTTGGCTTTATCCTGGGACCGGCGATCGGCGGCGTTTTAGGAAGTTACGGCTTGCGCCTGCCCTTCGTCGCGGCGGCAGGCCTGAGCCTCGCCAATGCGCTTTACGGCTATTTCATTTTGCCGGAGTCGCTGGTGGTGGAGAAGCGCACGCCCAGGTTCGCTTGGCGCAGCGCGAATATTTTCGGCGCGCTGAAATTGTTGGGCAGGCGGCGCGAACTCGCGCTACTCGCTGTCGCCATGTTCCTGTCCTATCTCGCGCATGAGTCACTGCCAAGCCTTTTCGTGCTTTACTCCGACTACCGCTACCACTGGGACGCAATGACCACCGGATGGGCGCTCACCATCGTTGGTGTGTCACAAACCATCGTTTCCGGCGGCATGGTGCGGCCAATGGTGGCGCGGCTGGGGGAGCGCAAGACGCTTTTCGTCGCCCTGGCGTTTGGCTCGCTGGGATTTGCTGCTTACGCCCTCGCCTCGAATGAATGGGTTTTCCTCTCGGCTCCGCCGCTGATCGCGCTTTGGGCGATGGCCAACCCGGCTTTTCAGGCGTTAGCTACACGTTTCGCCGAAACTTCGGAACAGGGCCGTCTCCAGGGCGCGCTGGCGAGTTTGCGCGGCGTCTCGGGCATGATCGGACCGCTGCTCTTTACCCAGATTTTCGCGGCGAGCATTGCAGCGGAGAGCTTTACTGGCGCCGCATATTTTCTTGCGGCGGCGCTGCTCTGCGGCAGTCTTTTCGTGGCGCTGACCGCAACTCGGAACCCGGCGGCTCAGAACGCGTTTCGATAGGCCCTCTTCGAGAACACTGTCAGGAATATGATCCAGAGGTCGAACGCCAGCGACCAGTTGTCGATGTAAAAGAGATCGTGCTCCACCCGCTGGCGGATCTTTTCCGGCATGTCTATCGGGCCGCGCAGACCGTTCACCTGCGCCCAGCCGGTAATGCCGGGCTTTACGTTATGGCGACGCGCGTAAAGGGCAATCTTGCGTTCGAAAAGCTGGTCGTGCGCGAGCGCGTGCGGGCGTGGCCCGACGAGCGACATCTCGCCCCTCAGCACATTGAGAAGCTGAGGCAGCTCGTCGATGTTGTAACGGCGCATGAAGCGTCCCAAGCGCGTGACGCGCCGGTCACTGGCGGTAGCCTGAGGAATCTCGCGTCCATCCTCCATCGTCGTCATCGAGCGGAATTTATATATGCGAAACGGCTCCTGATTGAAGCCATAGCGTCGCTGCAGGAAAAAGACCGGGCCCTTGCTGTCAAGCCGGATGAGCGCCGCGACGGCGAGCAGCAACGGCGAAAGCAGCAACAACGTCAAGCCGGACAGAACGAGATCAAAGGTCCGCTTCGCCGCGAATTCCAGCAGATTCCGCGGATGACCGCCCAGACTGAGACTTGATATGGAGCCCATCTTGTCGATCCGTGCATCCGCGAAACGGTCCAGCACCCTTTCCGGACCCAGATGGATTTGCGCGGGCACGCGCAAGAAGGCGTCGACGCAATTTTCAATCGTGTGAGTGCGCGACCAGGGCGTCAGAATGAACACATCGTCCGGTCGCAGCATGCGCGCTGTAGCAGCGGCAAGCGCCAGATCTTCCTCCATGACTCCGCCATTGTCCCGCAACCCGATGGCGGCGACCACATTCATGCCGCAGGTCCAGGGCTTGTAGCGGTGCATGAAGCTCTCGATATTTTCTTCGAACCCTACCAGAAACACGCGGCGTGAAGCCACGCCGCCCGCCGCTGTCGCCCCTCGCGCGACGTTCAGCAACAAAAGGCGCGTCGCGTAAATGGCGATGTAGCCCACGACATAAAAAAGCACGATGCCGGCGCGCGACGGCTCTTCGATCGTCTTGGTCAGAAAACCAAAGGTAAGCGCGATCAGAAAGCTGATGCTCCAGACGCCCAGCAGACGCCAGCCGCGGCGACGCGAGGCGAGATAATCCGCAATCCTGTAGTCCCCTCGCATCGCGTTCGAAAGAACGAAAAGCAAAGATACCAGCAGACAAAGGTCCAGGTTGGAAGAGGGAAGGCCGTCCGCGCCATAGGCGAAAGCGTGATATAGCGATTCGACGATCACCGCCGTCGACACGGCGACGACGATTTCAGTCAGCGCCGCCGCCGCCGCCAGGGCGGCGCGGGCCAGCGCGGCGTTGCGTCGGGGAAGCCTATCGGACCACCCGCCCCGAAGCGGCGGCCTCCCATCCGGCAGACGCGCGGAGGGATCTTCGCCTCCCCTGCGCTGAGGGGGGACTCTATCGACGATGAACGCCAAGGAAAGCCTCCGAGTGAAACATGATCGTGCCAATTTGGGGCGGATCGAAACCCTCGAATGGCTTTGGCTAGACTGGCTGCAAGAGGCGCGCCCGGCGCTAATTGTGGCGAAGCTGATTCGATGCGAAAATCCGCCGCGCCGCGGCAGATAGCCGTCCCAAGGCGGCCGTGAGCGGTGCAGCGCCAATAATTGCTTGATTTTGCTGGCAGACTGAAAGTTCGTTCAGTTGCGCCCCTGCGCGCCGGGGCGCCTTCACAAAGTCGTCATCCTGGCTGTAGAATATCCCCGACATTCGCAAGGGTTTCCCGAGCGGTCATTGCTCGGGGTCTTCTCGGTAAAGGAGAGGCGCGCGGCGTGACGATTCACTTTCGGAGCCAAAATGTCTCCCCGCAGGCATGCCCAGCGCTGGTGCTCAACGCAGACTTCCGTCCTCTGAGCTACTATCCCTTGTCTTTGTGGGGTTGGCAGGACGCCATCAAGGCGGTGTTCCTGGATCGCGTCAACATCGTTTCCGAATATGACAAGGTGGTCAAAAGCCCCTCCTTTGAAATGCGGCTGCCCTCGGTCGTGTCGCTAAAGGCCTATGTGCGCCCCTCGCGCCATCCGGCCTTCACGAGGTTCAACGTCTTTCTTCGCGACCGCTTCACCTGCCAATATTGCGGCCAGCAGGAAGAACTGACCTTCGACCACGTAATCCCGCGTTCCAAGGGCGGCGCCACGACATGGGAGAACGTCGTCGCCGCCTGCTCGCCTTGCAATCTTCGCAAGAGCGACCGCCTGCCCGACGAGGCGCATATGACGCCGGCTCAAAGGCCCTATGCGCCGACCGTGGCGGACCTTCATCGCAATGGACGCCTGTTTCCGCCCAATTACCTCCATGAAAGCTGGATGGATTATCTCTACTGGGACTCGGTGCTGGAGCCTTGATCGCAAAGCTGCTGCGCCGCATCCTCGTGATGATTTTCGCATTCCTGGTCGCCGCCAGCGCGGGCGCGCTGTTTTTGCCTTTGGCCGCGCTTTTCGACCCGCTCGTGCGCGAGGTCGGCTTCGAGGCTGCGGCGTCCGGATTTTTCGCGGTTCTTGACCAGGCCGCGCGCGAAGGCGACCCCGCCTCCGGCGTCGCCGCCCTGGGCGCCGTGTTTTGGGTCATCCTGATCGCCGTCTGCGTCGCGCCTCTGGCTTTCGCGGCGCTTCTGGGCGAGCTCGCCGCTATCCGCAACTGGGCGTGGTACGTCGGGGTCAGTGGTTTCCTGGCCGCCGCCTCGCCCTGGATCGCGCGCGCGACGCGAGGTCTCGCCCGCGGCGCCCACGCCAGCCCGCTGGAAATCCGCATAGCGCTATTGTTCTTCCTGACCGGCGCGAGCACGGGCGCGATCTACTGGCTCATAGCAGTGAGGCATGCGCGCGATTCTGACGCCCAGCCTCCCCGCCTACCGTGACATGCCGCCGAAAATATTGCGCATCACCTCGCGGGTGATTTGCGTGCCGACCGAGCGCGCCGCCGATTGCAGCGCGGCTCTCGCGGCCAGCTCGGCGGGCGACATGCGCTTGGGGTTGGTGCGCGAGAACAGCCCGCCCACCATTCCGCCAAGCTTGCCGAGAATCCCCCCGTCCGCAGAAGCCTCCACTACAGGCGGGTTCTGAGCGTCCGGCGCCTTGGCCGGCCCCGCTCCCACATTCTCCATGCGCGCTCCGGCGCGCTTTTGCAAACCTTCGTAAGCGGATTCGCGGTCCATCGGCGTATCGTAAAGCCCATAGAGGGGACTGCCTTCGATGACGGCCTGACGTTCCTGCGGCGTGATCGGCCCGACTCTCGCGGCGGGCGGCGCGATCAGCGCGCGGTCCACCACTTCCGGCGTTCCCTTGGCGTCGAGCATCGACACCAGCGCCTCGCCGACGCCAAGCTGCATGATCGTTTCCGCAGTGTCGAAATCCTTGTTTTGCCGGAAAGTCTCGGCGGCCGCACGCACGGCCTTCTGGTCGCGTGGGGTAAAGGCGCGCAGAGCGTGCTGGATACGGTTGCCGAGCTGGCCGAGAACCGTATCCGGCACGTCGAGAGGATTTTGCGTCACGAAATAGACGCCGACGCCCTTCGAGCGGACCAGGCGCACCACCTGCTCGATAGCAGTCAGGAGATTCTTTGGCGCATCGGTGAACAACAGATGCGCCTCGTCAAAAAAGAACACGAGTTTCGGCTTGTCGAGATCGCCCACTTCCGGCAGATGCGCGAACAGCTCCGTCAGCATCCAGAGCAGGAAGGTCGCGTAAAGGCGCGGCGCCTGCATGAGCTTGTCGGCGGCGAGGATGTTGATATAGCCGCGCCCGTCCGGCGCCTGCGCGATGAAGTCCTTGAGGTCGAGCGCGGGTTCGCCGATGAATTTGTCGCCGCCCTGATTCTCCAGCACAAGAAGCTGGCGCTGGATGGCGCCAATCGTGGCTGGGGCGACATTGCCATATTTGCTTTGAATGTCCGAGGCGTTGTCGGAGACGTAGCCTAGGACGGCGCGCAGGTCTTTCAGATCGAGGAGCAGCAGGCCCTGCTCGTCGGCGACCCGGAACACGATGTTGAGCACGCCTTCCTGCGTGTCGTTGAGGTCGAGCATGCGGGACAGCAGCAACGGCCCCATTTCGGCGATGGTGGCGCGCACGGGATGGCCCTGTTCGCCGTAGATATCCCAGAAAACGACCGGAAAATGATCCGGACCATAGGTCAAGCCAAGATCCTTGGCCCTGGCGACGAAGGCCGGCTTGGAGTCGCCCGGCTGTGACAATCCGGCGATGTCGCCCTTGACGTCAGCGAGGAATACCGCCGTTCCCGCCTTCGAGAAACCTTCCGCAAGCTTTTGCAATGAAACAGTCTTGCCCCCGCCCGTGGCGCCGGAGATGAGCCCGTGCCGATTGCCCAGCGGCAGCAGCAGATAGCGATAGGCCCGATCCTCCGCGCTTTTCCCGCTCGCGCCGACCAGGATTTTGCCGGGGATTTTGTCTGGGTCTTCGGTCATCACGCTCGGCTCCATGAGAATCGCGCTAGATAGCGTTATATGCATCATTGCAGAGCAGGCGCCCCGATAGAAGAGCTCTTTGGGGGAAACGCGCTTGACCCCGGGGCGGAGCAGGCGCGACAATGCGCCCGCATTTCCCCGCCTAGCGTAAAGGTTCGCGTTGATGGATCGCCCCCTTGGTTGTTCCGGCAAGGATGATGCCGTCGTCGGACGCCGCTCCTTGCGGTTGGTCGCCAGCAATGGCGAAATTTCGGGCGGACCGGGAGGCCCCGTGAAGGCAAAGCGCCTCGCGCTCGACACGCAGGACACGCAGGACGAGGCGATCGCGCGCATTTTGTCGAACTGCCTCGATCATTTTACGGCCAATGCGCCGGCGCTCCGCGCGATCGGCGATCCCGAAGCGGTGCATCAGTCGCGGGTCGCTCTACGGCGGCTGCGGGCCTTTCTGGGCCTGCTGAAACAAGCCATGCCGACCCTGGACCTGAGCGCAACAGCGGCTCAGGCGAAAGCCATAGCGGGCGCGCTCGGCGATACGCGCGACTGGGATGTCCTTCGCGAGGGGCTGGAGAAGGGGCCGCGCTCGTTTTTGGGCGATGAACCGGCTTTTTATGCTTTGCTCGACGAGATCGAACTGCGCCGTCACCAGGCGCGAGACGCCGCTCGGGCGGCCATCTCGTCGCCGCAGACCTATCGGTTCGTGAATGAACTGCGCCAGATTATCGCGCGGCGTCCCTGGCGCGAACACGGCAAGGACACGGGGGCGAAAGGCTCGGCTCGCGCCTTGGCGATCAAGGCTCTGAATCGGTTGCATCGACGCGCGGTCAAGAAATGCGACGGCGTCGCGTCCTTTCCTCCCGAACGCCGGCATGAGGCTCGCATCGCTCTAAAAAAGGCCCGCTACGGCGCCGAATTCTTCGAAAGTCTCTTCTCCGGGAAGGACGCCCGCGCCTATTTGCGGGACCTCGCCATGATTCAGGACCAGCTCGGCGATGAGAATGATCGCGCGACCGCAGCCCGCCTGCTGAAGGAAATCACGGAAGCCGACGTCGCCCAGAAGACAATGCGGGCGGCATGGTTTCTCGAAGGCTGGCGCGCGCGCGCCGACAGTCAATCCGGCGGCGCGGTTCGACTCGCGGAAAGGCGACTGCGGAAACTCAAGCCATTCTGGCGCTGATCCGCCTGCCCTTAAAGCGCTTCTACCAGGGATGGTTTCTCCTCTGCGAACCCAGATAGAACTGTGGCGAAACAGCCACAGTGATAGAAAATCGGCGACTCCCTAGGCAATAATAATTGTTGCATTTCAATATCAAGAGTAACCATTGCGTAACCATGTTCGCTAGATAATTGTTTAGATTTAGTCCCGTAAACCACTAAACGAACCGAGACGATGCAAGCTTGGCGCCGATGCCTATTGTTGATTTCACTTGTCTTCGCGCTTGTCGTCGCGGGACAGGGACAGGCGCGCCATGTCGCTATGATGTCCGGCCTTTCCGCCGGACATTCCGCGCATTGCGAGAATCAGAAAGGCGACGTTCCGCCAGCCAATGAACGGCATGGCGACGGATGCACCTTCTGCCAAATTTGCAATATGGCGGGTGTTGTTGCGCCGTCATTAGCGCCGTTGTTCCGCTTGTCGCCGCCCGTCACCATCCGCGCATTCCTGGCCACGCCGCCGTCGCTCCGCCGCCACATTGTCGCGAGAGCGCATCAAGCTAGAGCTTCGCCTCTGTTTGGCTGAGCCAGTCTAGCGTCCCTGCGTAAAAATCACCCTGGAATTTTCTGCGCGAGCCCGGTTCACCAGGCTAGCCGCACTCCGCTCTCGCCCGGCGGACCAAGAGGATCGTTATCATGTCCACACGCCA
>Ga0181534_10000683_pt1 | contig 23569 bp, 25 predicted proteins | sample PEATcosm2014_Bin_37_FD_119758 | JGI IMG/M metagenome (GOLD analysis project Ga0181534, IMG submission 119758) | Peatland microbial communities from MTU Mesocosm Facility, Houghton, MI, USA - PEATcosm2014_Bin17_10_metaG | ecosystem: Environmental > Terrestrial > Soil > Wetlands > Peat | place...
AATGAGCCTCCGACGGACAGAATGAGCAGTGGGAGAACCGCAAAATCAGCGATTTCGGAGCAGACCCGCACAATGGCCGGTCTCGGAACTTTATAACTCGACGATTTTCAGAGGTTCCTTAGGCGAACAGTGCGTTTTCCTCAATCAGGCGGTCTTTGCTTGGTTTCAGCAGTCAGCCTGATACGTCGAAGGGAACGTCGATGAGAGGGAAAGGACTTCATCAGCATTTACTCTACAAATCGGCCATATGAGCGATCAATCCGGCTTCCAGCCGTAACCCGAAGCCACCGCCCGTTAGGCGGCGGCGCGTTCACATACTCCCTGCAAGTGTGCATACAGTTTACCGCACGGCCGGCAGTAAACGTCTGGTGGATCCATCCCTGCTATTCTTACTCTTGGTGGCTGCTGATCTGAATCCCATCTTTGAGCAGGAATATCGGGCATTGCGGCCGCGTGCGCCGATGCCTCCGTGTACCATCCGGTTTCGCCGCTTCACATCGCTCAATACCACGATCCGGCTGCGCGAGGGGCAGATTCATGTCAGCCTTTCGGACCTGTTGGAAGGCGCACCGGAGCCTGTACTGCGGGCCATCGCCCACATTCTGCTGGCCAAGCTCTACAAGAAAGAGATCGACCCGGCGCAGAACCTGCGCTACAAGCGGTTCACCAATAGCGCCGCGGTTGTGAGGCAGATGGAGCTGGTGCGCGGGGCGCGGGGCAACAAGCGCTTCACCGGACCCGAAGGCCGCTACTACCATCTCAATGAAGTCTTTGACGCGCTGAACATGCGGTTTTTCGGCGGGCTGCTGGGAAGGCCGGAGCTGACCTGGAGCGAGCACACCGCCAAGCGGTTACTGGGCCATTACGACGCCGCGCATAACACCATTGTGGTGAGCCGGGTCTTTGACCGGCCCTCCAGCCCGCGCTATGCGATTGAATATTTGCTTTACCACGAGATGCTGCACCTCAAGCACCCGGTGACGCGGAACGGGATGCGGCGCTGCGTCCACTCCCGCGCCTTCAAGGCGGATGAGGCGCAGTTTCCGCAACTGGCCGAGGCGCTGGCGTTTATTCGGCGACTGTAGAAGTGGTTGCATCAATCCCCATCAAGGGAGCCGAAAGACATCCCTCAGAAGCTGAAGCCCGAATTCTGTTGCGTATTTTTGCGGCACGGCTGAAGCCGCGCCCTTTCAAAACTCATTTATGCAACCAACTCTAGGGTTCTCAGCCACCCATGTCCGGCTCGGGCAATTCTTCTTTTGCGTGGCCGCTCTCTTCAGCGACCTTGCGCAGGCTGACGTGGTCAAACTGCGCCCAGATCAGGCCCACAGGCACGATGCCCAGGAAGGTGACCAGCAGCAATGTCGCCGCGCAGGCAGTTGAGGCCTCGGCCGACGTGCCCAGAACACCAGTGAGTGCAACGGCGACAAGGCCAATCTGTGTGAACCAGCCGATTACCGGAAGCTGGATGATGCTTGCGCCTCCGCTGGCGATCATGAGCAATACGCATTTTGGCGGAGTAATAGAGGAAAGTTGTGGACTCGCAGAAAACGCCTTGCAGGTTTCAAAGTAAGAAAGCGCGATCAGCAGCCACATGCCGAGTGAAAGCGAAGCTGTAACTGCAAAATCGGAGAATGAGCGCATCGTGTCGAGTCCGGAGCGAAAGGTGCGGATTTTGTTTCCAATCGCCATACCGAAGTTCTTTGAAACCGGCGCAAAGACGCGTTCGAAGAATGTAGCAACGGCGCCACCCGCCAGACGCACCGCTACCAGGAAAAGCGCCCCCAAAAGGGTCAACGCCAAACCGCCAAATCGCACAAAGAAGACAGCCAGATCTCCGTGATTCAGCGCCAAGTGAGCGAGTGGCCCTGAATGCGCAGTTACCCTGAGAATCTGGTCTGTTGGCACCCAAATCATTGCGACCGAAAAAATCAACCCCATCGAACCCGCGTCGAAGAGCCGTTCCACAATGTAAACGGCAATTTGCGCGCTCAGTGGCAGGCTGGTTTTCTTTGCGACCAGGTATGGACGCACAAGGTCAGCAACCCGGCCAATCAGCGCCACGGCGGTAAAGCCGATTACCTGTGTTCCCAACAGCGAAAAGAGCGGCACTTTTTTGTTGTGGCGCAGCAGCATCGCCCAGCGAGCCGCGCGGAAAACATAACCCAGATAAATGCAGGCTAGGCCCAGGCCGATCTTGCCCCAGTCGGCCAATGCAAGCTGCGCACGGAAGACGCCAAAGTCGAAGTGGATGCGGTCGCGTCCCCAGAGGACAAGCGCCACCAGCGCGGCCAGCACCACCAGGCCCACAATCAGTTGTTTCTTTTTCAAGCGTTCTCCGTTTTGCGGCTATCGATGGAGCGTCTTAACTGATTTTATAAGGTGGGGCGGGTGTGGAGGATGAGCGGCGGATGAATGTACTGGTAACGGCGGAGTAAACCTCTCCGTCAGCGTGCTGCGTCCACTTTAGCGGCAGTTGACGCAACCGCCTGCCTGGCCAGCGCCTCGCGCGCCAGCACACGGCGGTTGAATTCGTGAATTACCCGAGCAACATAGGCGCGTGTCTCGCTGTAGGGTGGAATGCCGTGGTACTTGTCCACTGCCGCCGGGCCGGCGTTGTACGCAGCCAGCGCGAGAGCCAGATTATCTTTGTAGCGGATCAGCAGCGCATCAAGATAGGCCGTGCCACCGCGGACATTCTGCTCGGGCTGAAAGCTGTCCTCGACGCCCAACCCGGCTGCGGTGCCCGGCATCAACTGCATCAGCCCCTGCGCTCCTGCGCGGCTGACGGCCCGCGCATTGCCGCCGCTCTCGGCTTTCACCAGGCTGGCCAGCAGGTCTACATCCACATTGTGTTCCTGGCCGGCCTTGGAGAGCATCTCGTGCAAGTCGCCTGGAGAGAGCTTGCCGTCGGGAGCAGGCTTGTATGCATTCGTTTGACGACCGGCCTGCTGCTGCGCGGTTTTCCTATCGGCGGACTGTTCGGGCGGGGAGACCGGCGCAGGCAGGTCGGGCACGGTCTCGTATCCGTCGATCTCGTCGGCGCGGAGATCGATGTAATTGTCTTCGCCAGCGCTTAGATAGAGCCGGACATGGTCATCGACCTGCGCATGATGGTGGCAGCGCATATCGTAGCCATTGCGCAGCGAAACCCGCTCGGCGGCGAGGGAGGGCAGCGCGGCCAAAGCCGTCACTGCCACAGCCGAAATGGTAAAAATCATGCGCATCAGTTCAAATATATCCGATCAAACTTTAGCAGAAACAGCCTTTTTCACGGCAACTTCCAGCACCGCGGCCACGCCATCCTGATGATTCGGCGGAGCCTGCTTCCAACCGCGCATCTTGGCCATGGTGCGCAGTTCCTGCGCCGCATTGCCCATGAGCACCGATTGCCCTGCCCACTCCAGCATATCCACATCGTTCCAGTTGTCGCCAATGGCCATTGTTTCCTTGCGGTCAATGCCCATGCGGGCGGCCAGCCGTTCGAGCGCCCAGCCTTTGGAGACACCCTGCGGCAGCAGGTCGAGAATCGTTAGATCGCGGCCCGGATACTCGGTGCGGACGCTTTCGCAGCTTGTGACCCACGGGCTTTCCCTGAGCGCCGCCTCAGCTTCCCGCATTCGGACGACAGAGCCGGCGACCATGCCCTGGATGGGGTCATCTCCATCGGCCAGTGCGTCTTCCAACGGTTGAACAACCTCAATAGCGTTGCGATTGGCCTCCATCCAGATCGCGATCCGTCCGTTAGCCTCTTTCAGGTCCTCGAGCACCAGTTCTCCACGCCCCGGACGGTCGAAAGTGAAGACTAAAGCTCCGAAAGGCCGTAGCAGAGCGCATAGTCCACGCGCCACACGCGCCTCCAATTGGCAGCGGTCAATGGAGTCGCCGCCGAGCGTGCGGGTCACTGCACCATTGGACGTAATCAGCGGCAGATCCGCTCGCAGGCCCCGGTTGACGAAGAGAGGCACGGTGTACGCGGTGCGGCGGCCGGTGGCGATGACCACAGTGATTCCTGCCTGCTGCGCGGCCCTGAGCGCCTGTAAGGTGCGCTCTGTTAACTGTTGTTCCGGCCCAACCGCAGGCAGCAGGGTTCCATCCACATCAATCGCGACCAGCCGAACGGGAGGGTGCATATTTCCAGTGTACCGACCACCTGCGGCGCGGCAGTTCATTTTCTCTTGGCTTTTGCCCGTAACGCACGTCGCGCTGTAACTCGTGGCACAGGAAAAGCAAGAAGCAACGCGCACAATGCCGGGACGGAGGATTCGCCATGCCCGCACCCATTCTGGTTGCCTATGCCTCACGCACCGGATCGACAGCCGAAGTTGCTGAAGCCATTGCAGCAGTCCTTCGCAACGCCGGCTTGGAGGTCGACGCCGTGCCGATGGGTACTTTGCACTCAATCGGTGAGCGAAAGACAGTTATCATTGGCGCTCTAATATATATGGGAGGATTTCCCGGGGTAGTTCACCGGTTTTTATCCCACAACCGCGCTGCGCTCGCTACCACTCCGCCGTGGTTCTTTGTCCTCGGACCGATTGAAGTCAAGCCGGAGCAGTTTGACACTGCGCGTTCACAGGCGGAGAAGCAGTTGGCGAGGTATGGCTGGCTTAAAATCGCGGAGTTGCAAATCTTCGGCGGACGCTTCGACATCAACAGAATGCCGTTTCCCTTCAGTCTAGCCCGCTATCTGCCCGCCTTTCCTGCAAAAGATATTCCACCATCCGATGTTCGCGACTGGGCGGCAATCTGTGCCTGGGGCGCGTCTATTCACCAACCAGCACAACCGGTGCCCTAAGGAACTTCTGAAGAACTCCCCTTTTCACCGTCTGTTTGGTCAATGTGGATTGAGGAGAGCGATGGCGGATGAAGCAGCTTAGTTTGGCCCAGCAGGCGGAGTTTCAACGCTACTCGAAGAAGACGCGGCGCGAGCAGTTTCTGGACGAAATGGATGTCGTGATGCCTTGGGCCGAGTTATACGCACTTACCGCGCCGCATTACTCGAAGGATGAAGTGGCGCGCAAGCCGGTGGGGCTTGAGATCATGCTGCGGGTCTATTTTTGCAGCAGTGGTTTGCGCTCTCTGACCCGGCTGTCGAGGACGCGCTCTACGAGTCAGCCGTGATGTGGTACTTCGGGATCCACCCCACGGACAAAGACCTATCGTTGGGGCCCCCGGGATGAAGGCGCACATCGGCATGGATAGCAAGCAAGGCATCGTGCATTCGCTGTGCTCGACTGCGGCCAGTGTTTCCGGCGTGCATATGTTACCCGAGGGCGAAGATCAATTTACGGCTGGCTCGACAAGGAGTGTAGTGTGTCTGCCGCAGGCAGAGCCAGCCTCCGGCAGATGAAATGAGCCGTGAGACAGCTGCAAATGCGGCGTTTTGTATCCGATGCGGACAAATGCCGGTCGAGAAACTGTATAACTCAGCGATTTTCAGAGGCTACTTAAGCCAAAAGAGATTGAACTCTGAAACCCGGCCACATGGCACATGCGTCTTTTGCCGGAGTGTCCCAGATTCCGATTTCGGGGCCTGGGCGCCGCTGCCCCTCAATCCGAATACTTCACCGAACAGCCATAGGGCCGTACATACGGAGTCGCCACCGGCTTGCCCGTCATCGCCTCTGTGAGCGCGTCGGAGACGTAATTCTGCGCGCCATGCACGTCCTCAACGTCGGATGTAGGCCGGTTGTCGATGGCTCCGTCATAAATCACCTTGCCGGATGGATCAATGACCATCATCTGCGGGGTGGTCTTTGCCGAGTACAGGCGGCCCAGCTTGCCTTCGGGGTCCAGCAGAACGGCTGTCGGAACCGCGTGGACCTGCGTGAGATATGCGTTCTCTTCGCTCGCGGTCACGTAACCTTGCTTCCCCGGAGCGGAGGAGATCACAGTGAACCAGACCACGCCCTTCGCGGTCCATTCCTTCTGCAAAGCCTGCATGTTGCCGGAAACATAGTGCTTCTTGGTAAACGGGCAACCCTGGTTGTGCCATTCAAGCACGACGAACTTGCCGCGATACTGCGCCAGTGTATCGGTCTGGCCGCGGGAGTCGGTGGCCGCAAAGTCAGGAGCGGGCGCACCTACGCGAACACCCTGCGCAGCCATGCAATGAGCCAGCAGCGCCGCCGCAAGCGCCAAGCATCCTGAGAAGTGGAAACTGAGTTTCATAAGAGTCAACCTCCTGAGGGGAATTCAAGACGATCAACTTGCCTGGATCTACCTTAAGTTTGACGCCGATGAGCTGGCCGGAGTTGCAGCCCTGGCAGCTTTGCCGGCCTTTCTGGCTCATGATCTCTCAGTCCCTGGCCTTCCCTTCCCCTACGGATTCGCCACCGACGACGCAATATCCTCTAAGTGCTTCAGATTACGCGTCGCCAGCTTCGCGTGAGAGACGAGCACCATCCCGGCGATCATTGTGTCGCGGAGTTCCCCTGGACGTCCTCTTTTTGTCTCTCCGAGGCTAGCTCCGCAGCGCGGTGTGCAGCCGTCTCATCATAGCTCACGATTCGCTGTTGCATCGCCTCGTGAAGCCACTGTTCAAAGAAGGCACTGGGAGTAGTCCTGCGCTTCCCTGCCGGCATCGTCTCCAGGCCGAAGCGAATTTCAAAGACTGTAACAGAAGTTGTCCAGATGGAGGCAGCAGGCTGCCGGTCGAGCCAGCGTATGATGCGCTCGTCCGGCTCCGGGAGCATGATCTCCGAAATTACATTCGTGTCGAGGAGAATCATTCGTCAAAACTGATCGGTTTGAGTGGGAAACCGCGCCATTCCTCAATCGGCTTATCGAGTGTAATTCCCTGCCCGCTGAAGAGAGTTACAGAAGCGGTGCCAAATCCGACCTCGGGCTTGGAGTTCTCCCGCACTGCATTGCGCAGAATCTCCCGCGCTTCCTCTTCCATGCTCCGTCCATTCCGCTTGGCGCGGCGCTGTAGACGCGCCTTGGTCTGCTCTTCGAGACTGCGGACCAGAATCTGCGCCATATCGTCTCCGGAACTGTTACGCTAGCGTGATAGCATTCCTTCACCTGAATCTCCGCCCCCCTTCGGGACAGAAAGCCTGGCGGAGTCCGCAATTCATTTTCACGCGATTATCCTGCAGGCGGGAGTCTCTCTCACCATACCTCCGGATATTTTGTTATACTCGTAAAGTTCACCCCAGTGCGGAGGTGGTGAAATTGGCAGACACACCAGCTTGAGGTGCTGACGCCGCGAGGCATAGGGGTTCAAGTCCCCTCCTCCGCACCAAAATCTCTCTCGTCCGGTTGTCCGGATTGACATGGAAAGCAGCTCTTTAGATGGAACACCTTCTCTTCTATGTAGTTATCACCCTGCATGTGATCGTTTCCCTGTTTCTGGTTGGCGTGGTGCTTTTGCAGCAGGGCCGCTCGGCTGATCTGGCTGGTGCATTCGGCGGACAGGGTTCGCAGACTGCCTTTGGCCCCCGTGCCGCCGCCAACGTTCTCACCCGGCTCACCACTTGGTCTGCGGTGATCTTCATGGCGACCTCGCTCACACTGACCGTTCTTTATGTTCGCTCCGGCGGCAACACCCACTCGGTTCTGGATAGCACGAAGTCCGCTCCTGCCTCTACGCCGGCAAAGCCAAGCAAATAATTTTTCAACACTTTAAATCCTCAATGCGGCAGGCTGAACAGTCTGCCGCTTTTTAGTTTCAGGAAGGCCCTGTTCTCACATCTGTATATGTAATTTTCAATATTCCTGTTGACAATAGTATCTGATAGATATATCTTTAAGATATATGAAGCTGAACCAAACCGCCTACGTCCTGCTGGGCATGTTGTCTATCGAAGACAATCAATCCGGCTACGACCTGCGCAAAGCTGTCCAGCAAAGCGTGGGCTACTTCTGGGGCGAGAGCTATGGGCAGATCTATCCAACGCTAAAGAGGATGGTGGCGGATGGCTTGATTGTCCCGGCCAACACGGCGAAAGGCGCGAAGCTCCGGCGTCAGGAGTATTCGCTCACCGAAGCTGGACGCGATTGCCTGCGCCAATGGCTCGCCCTGCCTTTTCAAAACGATCCTCCGCGCAATGAGTTTCTACTGAAGCTCTTCTTTGGCCGCGAGGCGTCTCCGGCGGTTTCCATCGAGCACATCCAGGAGTTGAATCGCAGGAACAAGGCGATGCTCATCACGTTGGAGGGGATCGAGAGATATGCTCAAACAAATCCATCGCCAAGTCCCCATCTTCCCTACTGGATGCTGACACTGAGCCTGGGCCTTGCGCTCACCCGCGCGGCGCTCGATTGGGGCGCCGCGGCCCTGGTCACGCTCGAAGACGCTATGACAGGATCTGGCACCCCTCTCACAACCGCCACAGAATCACCCGAGGTCAAACCCGGCTGACATTCCCGCAGCCCCGCAACCGAGGATTAAAGACGTCTCGTGTTCAATGGAGGATTGCAAAATGGCAGCGAAATTGGAGTCAAGGCAATGGAAACAGATCGTGGGCTGGGCAGTGGCCGGCCTTTTTGTCATCGGGTTTTTCTCATCCGCTGTAGGAGACTGGACCGGACCTGTCCTGGGCGTCTGGTTCGTCGGCACTCAAAGGCCATTACGCGGCTTTATCTGGCTGATGGCCTTTGCGTTCATTCCTCATCTTGTTTTCGATTGGCGGCTCTTCGCCGGCGTCTCCGCTGCGCAGGGACTCACCTACGTTGCCTGGATCTTTCTCGCATCGCTCCTCGCTGTGTTGCCCTTGATATTTCATCGGCTGACCAGTCCGCGCCTGCCGGGGTTCACCTCCACATTGCCCTTCCCGATGGCGGCGGTTTTAGCGCAGATCCTCTCGGTATCAGCTCTTCCAGAGGGCGCATTTCAGTTTCTCTCAGATGATGGAGCGGCAAAGCTGCCCTTGCTTCATATCGTCAAAGGCATCGGAGGAGGACCATTCCTCTTGCTTTTCTGCGTCTTCATTTTTCTGGGTAACTGGGTTGCTGCCGAGATCGTTTGGATGTGGAACAACGAGTTCCGCGCCAAGAAAATCGGCTGGGGAGCGGCCTTCTTTGGTCTGCTTGTTGCGTTCTTTGCCGGTTATGCAATCTACGCGCGATTTGGCGGAAGTCCGCTGGCGATAAACCTGACAATCGACCCGCGCTTGGTCTGGCTTCCCCATGCCGGTGTCGTTGTTCTCACTATCTGGGCACTCTTCAATCCTGGCAAGCACAAACCATGGGCGCAGCAGCCGGAGACGGTAGCGCTGCTGCAAAGCCCATATACCGGCAGCCCGGTGCATCTGATCCGCGAGCGCAGCGGCGAAGCATTGATCAGCGACAGTGGCGAGCGCTTCCCCATCCGCAATGGCATTCCCGACTTCCTCAAGCCGGAGGAACTGACAGGGAACAACGGCAAATACAACCACCTCTACGAGACCATCGGCGGCTTTTACGACGACATACAGCGCGTCTTCTGCGCGCTCAAGGGCATGGACCGCGAGGCTTACTTCCGCGGCTATATGAGCCTGTTGGAAGTGAAGCCGGGCGATTCTGTGCTGGAAACCTCGGTGGGGACGGGACTCAATTACAAGTACCTGCCCGGCGGGGTCCGGCTGGCTGGCCTCGATCTATCTCCCGAGATGCTCACCCACTGCCAGACCAACCTCCGCCGCTGGGCGTTGGAGGCAAATCTGTACCTTGGCAATGCCGAGAGCCTGCCCTTTGCCGACGCCAGCTTCGACGTGGTCTTTCATGTCGGCGGCATCAACTTTTTCAACGACCGCGCCAAGGCCATCCGCGAAATGATCCGCGTAGCCAAGCCGGGAAGCCTGCTGCTGATCGCCGACGAGACCGAAAAACATGTGAAGCAAGTCTACGAAAAGCAACCCGGAAGCATGTTCAAGAACCGCAAAGCGCCTGTCAGCGCGCCCATCGATCTGGTACCTGCAGAGATGAAGGAAGTTCATCTGGAAGAACTGCGGGACGGGCAGTTTTACGCGCTCACCTTCCGCAAACCGGTGGAGGCATAAACGCTGCGCGGAGACAATGACTAAAGTCTCTTCCAAGAATCACAGCGTTACTGTACCCTCGGTAGGGTTCTGGAACACGTGTCTGGAACTGCGCCTAAATCGCTTCCCCCGGGGTTCCCGATGTCCTTCCGCTCGGTATTCATTGCTGTCACAATCGCTTTTGCGCTGATTCTGGGCGCGTTTCTGGTCAATCGCGCCCGCCCGAAAGTAGAAACCGAGCAGCCCACGGCGGATTTTGTCCGCGCCAGCGGCAAATGCGCCGAGTGCCATGCGCGCTTGCAATACTCCGTCGTCCACGAGTATGAGATGAGCGCACACGCCAAGAAGGGCGTGAACTGCCTGGACTGCCATCAACCGGCCGAGGGCCAGACGAAGCAAGACCATCACGGCTTTGTGATCAGCGCCAAGCTCACAGCGGGCAACTGCCGCAGTTGCCACGAAGGCATCTATCAGGAGTTTCTGCACAGCCGCCATGCCGCGCCCAGTTGGGGCGCGATCTACGGCGAAAAGGGGCTGTCGCCCGCTCAAGTCGCCTTTAGCGAACAGTATCAGCCCGGCGGCACCAAACGTCCTCCGCATCCCTTTGTGACCGCCGAAGGCGGCGCGGCAATGACCTCCGGCTGCGAGCAGTGCCATGCCATCGGCAAGCCCAACGACGACGGCACCATCGGCGCCTGCACCGCCTGCCACTCGCGGCATACCAGTTCGGTGGCGCTGGCGCGGCTGCCCTCCACCTGCGCCCAGTGCCATATGGGTCCGGATCACTCGCAGATCGAGATCTACGACGAGTCCAAGCACGGCGTGATGTTTGCCGCGCAGCACCAATTGATGAAGCTCGACGCCGATCCCAAAACGCTGACCACCCGCGATATGTTTGTGCCCACCTGCGCCACCTGCCACATGAGCGGCATCAACGGACTCAAGGTCACGCACGACCCGTCAGATCGGCTCGGCTGGTACCTGGCCAACGCAATCAGCGAGAAGCGCCCCAACTACCTGCGCGCGCAAACCAACATGAAGCAGGTCTGCTCCCAGTGCCACACCCAGGGATTGATTGACCGTGTCTATGCCCAGGCAGAGCAGGTGGTCGCCAGCACCAACACCAAGGTTCTGGCGGCCAAAGACATTGTGGACGGGCTGCACAAGGATGGTTCGCTCATCGGACCTCCCTTCTCCAACCCCATCGACTTCACCTACTTCGACCTCTGGCACTACGACGGGCGCACCAGCAAGCATGGAGCCTTTATGGGCGGCGCGGACTTTGTGCAGTGGCACGGCAACTACGGGCTGCTGCAGAAGACCATCCAGTTAAAGCACGACGCAGCAGAGCTGCGCGCAGCACACGCAGGAGGCAGCCATGCCGCGCATTGATCAACTGCTGCGCTCACCGCTCGTGGCCTGGGTCTTCGATCTGCAACTGCTGCTGGAGTTGTTTGTGGCCTCGAACCTGGCTGTGCTGGCGGCAGATATTGTGCTGGCTCACTCGGTCAACCAATTCCGCAAGCCGGCTGAGTTTATTCCGTTTTATTTCTCTGCCGTTGCGCCACTGTTGCTGCTAGTTGGAGTACTTGCGAAGAGCCGCTGGGGCTTTGTTGCTGCATGGCGCGATCTGGGGCTGCTGGTTGGCTCGCTCTCCATTGCCGTCGGACTTGCGGGCGTGATCTATCACCTGCAAAGCAGCTTCTTTGCCGAGCGCACCCTGCAATCACTCACCTATGCAGCGCCGTTTGTAGCGCCGTTGGCCTATACCGGGCTGGGCTTTCTATTACTGATGAACCGCCTGGTTGCAACGCACACCGTCGAATGGGCGCGCTGGGTGGTGCTGCTGGCTACAGGCGGATTTTTCGGAAATTTTGTCCTGTGCCTGACCGATCACGCCACCAACGGATTCTTTCTCAAAACCGAGTGGATTCCGGTGATATCGAGCGGGCTGGCAACCGGCTTCCTCATCGTTCCGGTGATGATGACCGTCACCCGCCGCTATCTTGACCTGTGCGCCGGAGTACTCGCTCTTCAGGCTTTGGTCGGAATCGTCGGCTTCTGGTTTCACCTGCGCATGAACTTCTACACCCCCGGCGTAAACCTCTTCGAGAAGTCCGTCTATGGCGCTCCGCCGATGGCGCCGCTGCTCTTTCCGAATCTGGTCGGTCTCGCGCTGATCGGGCTGTGGGAGTTGGCCACTCATCTGCCCGAGGAGTTCCCTGCTCGCCCCAGCCTTTTCAGCCGCGCGCTGAAGTTATAGCGAAACCAGGGATGGTGTATCCCGAAAGCACGTCCGTCCAGTTGACGCGACCATCAGGGAGCGGCAACCTTGAACAAAACTTAACAGAACACAGTAACCCTGGTTTCACTCTAGCGCCAGCCTCCATCTCCGGCACAGCAGAGTGAGCCTCTGGCAACATAAAATGAAAACATGATTCTGGAGACCTTTCCCGTCGGCCCCTTGGCTTGCAACTGTACCATTCTCGGCGATGAAGAGGCCGGCGAGGCCATCGTCATTGATCCCGGCTACGAGGTAAAACGCATTCATAGCCGGCTGGTCGATCTGGGACTCAAGCTAAAGCAGATTCTGATCACCCATGGGCACATTGACCATGTGGGCGGTGCACTCAAACTGAAAAAACTGACCGGCGCGCCGATCCTGATGAATGAAAATGATCTGCCTCAACTGAAAATGATGGAACTCCAGGCTTCGTGGCTGGGCATGGAGACACCGGAGACTGCGCCGCCCGATGAAAGCTTGTCCGATGGGATGATGGTTGGTCTGACCCGCTTTCCAGCGATGGCAATTCACACGCCCGGCCACACGCAGGGTTCCGTCTGCCTGCATTTTGCTCCGCTCAAACTGCTGATCGCCGGTGACACGCTCTTTTCCGGCAGCATTGGCCGCACCGATCTTCCGGGAGGCAATTCCGAACAAATTCTGGATTCGATCCAGAACCGGCTGCTATTTCTGCCCGACGAAACCCGTGTATTGCCTGGCCACGGCCCCGCAACCAACATCGCTACAGAACGCAAAAGTAACCCATTTTTGCAAAGTTTTCAGGGCAACAAGACAATTTTCAAATAATAATCTAACTCTTTATTTAACAAATTGATGAATAAATTATCTCGACTTAAACTTGAACTTAACTCGTGGTACTGTTACCAAAAGTATTCTTAACTAAGTAGTTACTAATAATGATTACTCCTGCGCGGAATTCTTCCTTCGCCGCAAGCAGGCTCACCACCAGCCACCCCGATTCGGCCATCCCGAAAAAGTAACCGGGATGAACCCAAACGCCCTCCTTCAGAAGCGTCAGAACCGTTTCTTCGTCTGGACGGAGGGCGGGAATCCGCAAAACCGCGTACCAGCCACCTTCGACAATCAGCCGGTCTACCTGTGGAAGGCTCGCCAATTGCCGGTCCAGTTCGGCGAGATTGTCCCACACCCGCTGCTGAATCTGGCTTTGAATTGAACCGCGGCCTGCAAGCCACAGCGGCAACGCGTGCTGCACCGGCGCATTCATCGAGAGGAAGGTATCGGCGATGACTTCCAACCGCTCCAGCGATGCGGAAACGTCAGGCCCGGTGGCAACAATCCACGCGGCCTTCATCTGCGGCAGCCCGGCAATCTTGCTCAGCCCGCTGACAACGAATACAGGAACGCCTTCCAGCCCACTGGCAAAGCTCTTTCCCTGCCCCGCAAAACTGTAGTCCAGAAAAACCTCATCGACAATCAACGAGAGATTGAACTCGCGGCAGAGCTGCGTTAGCGCTTCGGCCTCCCAGCGCTTGATAAAGTGGCCGGTGGGGTTGTTCGGGTGTACCAGGACGATGGTGCGGGTCACCGGCGTAATCGCCCGGCGAAACCCCTCGATATCAATCTGCCAGCCATGATCGTAGAGAAGCTCCGCTCCCTTGAGCTTTACATCATCGAGCGTTGCCAGGAAATCAAAGAGCGGATAGCTCGGCTGTGGAACCAGAATCTCGCTGCCTGGGTCGCAGAGCAATCGAAACAAAAAGCTGTACGCCTCGCTGGTGCTGGTCGTGAGGATGATCTGGCAGGGATCAAGCGCGATCGCGTGATCCGCGTAGTAGGAGCAAACTGCCTGCCGCGCGCTCAATAGGCCGCGTGGCTGAGGGTCGTAATCGAGAGCCCGCGGATTGTTGAGCGCGGCAGCGAGACCTGCATCAAATTCAAATCCGCAGCGAGTGGGATTCGATGCTGTCAAATCGGCAATCGGCAAACCGGCCTCAAGCCGCAAGCGATGCGCCCGCGCCAGGTCGCTTTCTTCGGTATTCCAGTTTGTCCGTTGCGAGAAACGCATCCTTGTTAACCCAATGCAATCCAAAAACGCAGCCCCACGAAGTGGCACAATGGAAGCAGGCGTCTCTTTCCACATTACACGGCGGCCTTGGAGTCCCTGTTGGCAATACAAGCAGTAATCTTTGATTTTGGGTTGGTGTTGAGCGCTCCGCAGGACCCTGCGATCTATGCGGAAATTTGCCGGCTCGCCGGGCTGTCGCGAGAGCAATTCGAGAGCCTCTACTGGGTTGACCGTCATGCCTATGACGAAGGCAAGATCACCGGCCTGGAATTCTGGCAGAAGCTGCTGCGAGATGCGAAGAAATCGTCACAGAACGGCCTCGCGGAACAACTCAGCCTGCTCGATGGCGAGATGTGGTGCACTGCCAACGCCGCAATGGTGGAATGGCAACGCCAGCTCAGGCAACAAGGCATACGGACCGCGATTCTTTCGAATATGGGCGACTCCGTGCATGAGAGCATCGCCAGAAACTGCCCGTGGATTCAGAACTTCGATGTGCTGGTGTGGAGCTATCAGTTGAAGGTTGCCAAGCCCGATGCCACAATTTATCTGCACACACTTGGGCAGCTTGGGACGCGCCCCGAAGAAACTCTTTTCGTCGATGACAAGCTCATCAACATAGAAGCGGCGCGGGCGCTGGGGATCAACGGCTTCGAGTTCTCAACTGCGGCACGGCTTCGCAACGATCTTATTGCGGCGGGATTAGATAAAAACCTGCCGCTTCCCTGAGTCATTTGCCGAGTTTATAACTCAGCCCGGCATTGAAGTACATGAAGTCGATGCCGGGATTCCTGGCAGTTATATCGCCATTCGAGAAATGAAAGTCGCTGTAGCCGAAGCGAAAGTTCAGCCGCGGCGAGATAGGCCTCTGCACCCCGCCGCCGAACTGGGCGCTGAAATTCATGTGTGTGGCCAGCGGCGACAGCACGCGATTCTCATAGTAGAGAACGCCGCCTTTTCCGACAAGATAGGGCTGCCACGAGTGGAAGGGCTTCCACCGCAGGCGCACTCCAATCGGCGAGATTCCCGCGCCAAATTGCTCCTGACGGCCCGTGGTTCCGGGCAGTGGCCGGCTGTCTAGCCCGTAATGGGCGGGTTCGTCCAGAAGAACGACCGGCAATATCTCACCGACATAGTCCACGCGCGCATTGAGAAATTTCCCCCAGGAGTTGCGGTCATACTCAAAGCCGATGGTGTTGATGCGGCGATCACCTGCAAAGGCGAAGACGTGAATCGCGCCGAAGGAACCGCCGCTGACGATTGCAATCTCGCTCTCAATGGGCCGCTTGCCCGCAGGAGACGCGGCCTGTGCGGAGGCAAATGTCGGGCAGAATAAAAGCGCGGAGGCGATGATCGCCGGCAGGAAAAGAACGCACGATATCTTCTGCGCCAAATGATCTTCGCCTGATTGAATACTGGACTGCAATTGCTTGATTGTCCGCACCCTGAGACCTCATCGATCGGAGATAGGAGACAGCTTTCCTGAACCAACGCGAAGTCAGCTCTTTCAAGTTCACATAAACGCAAAGTCATTCCGGCATCTTTGGTGTCAATTTTTGGGGTTCCAGATGCGGAAGTTTCCCGAGGTGTGCAATAGGCTCAGTATATACAACATGCCATCGTAATACCGTTCATGGCCGCTGGGAATGGATGAGTTCCACAGGGCATCAACGAATTTTTCCCGGATTGGATCCGTTGCGGCCAGACTGGCGACGGCGCTGGTAGCAACGAATCCCGTGGCGTGATGCGAAGAGAGCGGCTTGCCATCGAGGGTGAACTGGTCGGGAAATCTGTCGATCCCTTGCGATGCAAAGAAGGACTGGGTGCGGTTGCTGAGCGTGTGCTCACGCGGATCCTTGGCCCACCAGCTCCAATCGACGCTCCAGTTGCTCTGTGTGCGCCAGGAATCGAAGGAGAAGTCGTCGGCGAATTTGTTAAATGGAGCCGTGTGCGGCGAACCGTCGTAATTGGCATAGTCGGGCGAGAGTCCGGTGACAGGATTGGTCGTCTTCTGAAAAAACTCGCGGCTGGTTGCAGCAGCCTGCGCCCAGAAAGCGCGGTCAGCCACCGGACCCCAGCGCGCCCACAGCTCATAAAACGCCGGCAGATGATAGCTCGGATCGGTGAAATCCGTGTTGGGAGTAAAGCGAATCATCTTTACCGCTTCACTCACCTCCGGCCCGACTGTGCGCGGGCCGAATTTCGTCATGCCGGAGCGGAGTTCATGATGGCGCATCGTCGATAGCAGTTCGTCGCCCGGTGCTTTGTAGTTGTAAATGCCCGCGCCATTGCCCCAGCGGTTGGCGGCAAAGTAGAGCGCCATCACAAAATACTCTTCGCCGTCGGGCGCGGCGGTTTCCTCATTCGGCTCGCCGGTCAGCTTGCACGACCAAGAGAAATACCCCTGCGAGGGATGCGCGGGCGAACTTATGTACATGTAAGTCTTCGCCCAGTTCCAGATCGCGTCAAACTCCGGCTTGTGATTGAGCTGGACAGCAATCATCATGCCGTAAGACATGCCCTCGGTGCGCACATCGTGGTTGCCAATGTCGGTGATATAGGCCAGCGGCCCGTTGGCATTCGAGCCAGCGGTGTAATAAACCGTCTCGGTCTCTGGGTTGCCGTGAAAGAGCTGCTGGAATGCGGTATTGATTTTGGCTTGAATCTCTGCTTGCGAGTGGTGCTGCTCGGCAAAGAGATTCGGGTAACCATGAGTGGCGTAAGCGCCGTGGCCGTCGTCGAGCGGCACCTGCGGTGCTGCGGTCTGCGAGCTTGCAGTCGGACTAAACAAGGCGAAGGCAAGTGAGGCGATCAGCGGGAATCTAGGCATGGACCTTCATGATGGATGAGCACACTGACAGGGAAGAAACCTGACGGGTAAAGGTGCGCAGATTAGGCTACCCGCTCGAACCGCTCAATTCTCGGACGTTCTGCACACGACGCATGCCATAGATCGTAATCCATCTGCATCCCGCTCCAGAATCCGATGTGCGTCCCGAGAGCCTCGGAGAGCCGCACCGAAAGGTCGGCCGAGATCGCGGACCTGCCTTGAAGGACATCAGAAAGAGCCTCGGTGGAAACACTCAGCCTGCTAGCTGCGTCAGCCAGCTCGATTCCGCCGAGATACTCGCGGAGAACCAAGCCGGGATGAGGCGGATTATGCATCAGAGCCATATACGTTTCCCCCTCCTTCAATGATAATCCCGGTAATCCAACAAAACCACATCTTCCTTTTCAAATCCAAATGTCAGCCTCCAGTTGGCATTTACCTTGATTGCCCATTGGCCAGCGAGATCGCCGCGTAGCGAGTGCAATCCCCAACCGGAGAGCCGCAAATCCTCGGGAGACTTGGCGCGGTTCAATGCCAGCAGTTGCGCACCAAGCCTGGTTGCATGATCCGGCTGGATTCCCGCTTTGCTCCCAGTCAGGAAGAACTTCTCGATTCCCGCATGACGGAAGCTCTTGATCACGGAGTCATTCTATCGCCGATTCTTTCTCTTCGGCACTGCATCCAGGTGGAAATGTCCTCGCTTGTTCCCGTTAAACTGCTCTCATGGCTCTACGCATTTATGCCGCCACCACCAGCCAAGGCAAGCTGCGGGATTTTCGCACCGCCGCGCTGGCTCACAATCTGGAAATTGAACCCCTCCCGGGCCTTGAGGATATTCAAGCGCCGGAAGAAACCGGGCTGACCTTTGCCGAAAACGCCATGCTGAAGGCGATTTATTATTCCCGCTTTGCGCCGGGTGAGTTGGTTTTGGCCGACGATTCCGGCCTCGAAGTCGACGCCCTCGACGGCGCGCCGGGAGTGCGCTCGGCGCGATTTGCCGCCGATGCGGGATTGGTTGACTCGCCCGACGCCAATGACAATACCGATGTGTGGAACAATATGGTGCTGCTGCAGCGGCTGGCCGCGCTTCCGGACGCCAAGCCGCAATCAGGCCAGCCAGCGCCCCGGCGCACCGCGCGCTACCGTTGCGTGCTGGTTGTGGCCCGGGACGGAGTTGCTCTCCATACTGCCGAGGGCGCTGTGGAGGGGCTGATTCTGGACGCGCCGCGCGGCACCGGCGGATTTGGCTACGATCCGCTCTTTTACCTCCCCGAACTGGACCGCACAATGGCGGAAATCGGCCTCGAAACCAAGCACACACTGAGCCACCGGGGCCGTGCCATTGCGGCACTTTTGCCCATGTTGAATCCCTGACAGCAATACACCTTCCCGCCAAAAGATCAAGCGGCGCGGAGCGCCTTGACGGGGGGGATGCAAGGCTCTGATAATGCTTGGGTAACAATCCAGACTTCCCGCGTCCCTGCATCTGAAACTTCCCAACCGGTCGCTGGCCCCTGAGGAGCTGACATCACATGGCAACTGCACAACATCCAGCCACGCCAACAGTCCGCCGTGGCGTTCCCCCTCTGCGGGCTGCTCAGGGAAACACCTTTGTGCTGCGCAAGCTTCACTCGCTGCTGGGGGTCGTTCCCATCGGCGCGTTTCTGATCGAGCACTTGCTCTCAAATTTCGAGGCGCTCAAAGGGCCAATCGCCTATGGCGAGCAGGTCCGCTTCCTCAACCATCTGCCGCTGGTGCGGGTGCTGGAGTGGGCCTTCATCTTCCTGCCAATCCTCTATCACGCGATCTATGGCGTCTATATCTGGCTGCGCGGCAAGTCGAATGTGGTCTATTACCCGTGGGCCGGCAACTGGCTTTATGTGGCCCAGCGCTGGACCGGGCTGATTGCATTTCTCTATATCGGACAGCATGTTTTGCGGCAGCGGTTCATGGGCGTAAGCTTGCCAGAGAATCCCGGCGTGGCCTTCCATAAAGTGCAAGTGGAGCTGTCTAATCCCTGGATGGTCGCCGTCTATGGGATTGCGATGATCGCCATCTGCTGGCATTTCTCCTACGGCATCTGGCTCTTCGCCGCCAAGTGGGGCATTACGCCGGGCGTCCAATCGCGCAAACGCTTTGGCTATGCCTGCCTGGCTCTTGGCATCGTGCTCGCCGGGATGGGGCTGGCCAGCATCTGGGCCTTTGTTGGACCGCATTACAAGAATGCACCGGAGAATGCGTTGCCCGGGGTTTCAATGAGGATTGCGCCAGGGCTGGCAAATACGTCCTTCGGGGGCTAAAGCCCGGGAACTAAGCGGCAGGTCAGGGTTCGTGCTTTACCACCCATGGCCTAGAAAAGGGACCATGGATGGGGCACCGGGCAGCTATGGGCTAGGAACTCTGATTACCATGCTTGCCTGAAGGAGGTTGAGCCATTAGCAGCACAGATTCAGCGCTTATTGACAAGTTGAGAAATGCCGTAGGCAAGACCGTCAGGGAGTTCCAGGAATACCCAGCGGACTTTCTATCTGAAAATGACATTCAGTCTTTGTTATTCGCAGAGCTTCGCAGTGAGATGAGTGATCTCCGATATGATGTTAGTGGCGTTGAACACCGTTTCAGTATTATCCACGCCATCAATCCTGTTAAAACGGAATATCAGCTCAACCCAAATGGATCTGGGCCGCGCGTTGATATTGCAGTCTTATCCGAGTCGCATAACCATGAGCATAATCTTTGGCGGCAACCCTGCAGAATTGCCATTGAAATCAAGCTTTGGCAGCCTGGAGGCCCCTACGGTGACCCAAGGGAGGACGTTAAGAAGCTCAAAGAATTCTATTGGCAACGGAGAGACAGCGGGGACTTTTTCACCGGTATTGCCATGCTTTTTGTTCATCCCTTCGCAGAGAAATGGTTGAGCGGTATGCCCGACATTGTGCAACATCTGGAAAAGGCTTCTGGCGCTGGGCTTGGTCCCAATTTTCCGACTGACGGCATTGTCCTCCATGTTGTTACTGTTAACCCATCGGACTGGAAATGGAAGCTAGAAGCTGAAGGCTAAAGGCTAATAGCTGTTGAAAGGAAGACAATGGCAGCACCTAGAATCATCGTGGTTGGCGGAGGGTTGGCGGGCCTCGCGGCGGTTATTAAAATCGCCGAAGCAGGCGGCAATGTTGACCTCTTCTCCATTGTTCCAGTCAAACGCTCCCACTCGGTCTGCGCGCAGGGCGGCATTAACGCGGCCAAGAACCTGAAGGGCGAGGGCGACACCACCGCACAGCACTTTGACGATACGATCTACGGCGGCGACTTCCTGGCCAACCAGACGCCGGTTAAGGCCATGTGCGAGGCCGCGCCGGCGATCATCGATCTGCTCGATCGCATGGGCGTCCCGTTCAATCGCACGCCCGAGGGGCTTCTCGACTTCCGCCGCTTCGGCGGCACGCTCTACCACCGCACTGCTTTTGCCGGCGCAACCACGGGACAGCAACTGCTTTACGCGCTCGACGAGCAGGTGCGGCGCTATGAGTCCGAGGGCAAGGTCAAGAAGTACGAGGGTTGGGAATTTCTTTCGGCGGTGATCGACTCCAAGGGCGTGGCCCGCGGCATTACCGCGCTCGACCTGCGCTCAATGGAACTCCGTTCTTTTCCAGCGGACGCGATTATTCTGGCAACCGGCGGCAACGGCGCGATCTTTGGCAAGAGCACCAACTCGGTGGTCTGCACCGGCTCAGCGCAGTCGGCGGTCTTTCAGCAGGGCGCGTACTACGGCAACGGCGAGTTCATCCAGGTACATCCCACCTGCATCCCCGGCGAAGACAAGCTGCGCTTGATGTCTGAGTCAGCGCGTGGCGAAGGTGGCCGCGTCTGGGTGCCGCGCACGGCGGGCGAGAAGCGGCCCATCAAGCAGATTCCCGAGAGCGACCGCTGGTACTTCCTCGAAGAGTGGTATCCCAAGTACGGCAATCTTGTCCCGCGCGATGTGGCTACGCGCGCCATTCACAAGGTGGTTTACGAACACGGGCTGGGCATCGACGGCCAGCCGATGGTCTATCTTGACCTGACGCACATTGACCGGGCGACATTGAACAGGAAGCTCGAAGGCATTCTCGAAATCTACGAGAAGTTCGTCGGCGACGACCCGCGCGATGTTCCGATGAAGATCTTCCCCGGCATGCACTACACGATGGGCGGCCTCTGGGTAGACTTCAACCAGATGACAAATATCCCCGGCATCTTTGCCGCCGGCGAGGCCGAGTATCAGTACCACGGCGCCAACCGTCTGGGTGCGAATTCACTGGTCAGTTGCATCTATGGCGGCTTTCAATCCGGCCCCAATGCCCTCAGATACGCGAAGGGCCTGGAAGCTCAAGAGGGAGACGGCGGCCATGCGGCGGAACTCGTTCGTCAGGCAGAGATCAATACGAAATTGCTGAACAACGACGGCACGGAGAATCCCTTCAAGCTCTGGCGCGAACTGGGCCAGACCATGACCGAGCATGTCACCGTGATCCGCTACAACAAGGGATTGAAGCAGGCCGACGAAAAGATTGTCGAACTCCTCGACCGCTACAAGAACGTGAACCTGAGCGATCGCAGCCAGTGGGCCAACACCAGCTTCGCCTTTGCCCGCCAGTTGAAGAACATGCTGGAGCTTTCCCGCGTCATCACACTGGGCGCGCTCAATCGCGATGAGTCGCGTGGCGCTCACTACAAGCCGGACTTCCAGGACCGCAACGATGAGAAGTTTTTGAAGACCACCAAAGCCTCTTTCACAGGAAGCCCAGAAGGTCCGCGCTTCGAGTACGAAGACGTAGACACGCAGTACATCAAGCCGCGCCCGCGCCGTTACGACGCAGCAAAATAGAAAATGGGAGACGAGCCAATGGCAACGAAGACCGTACAACTCGAAATCAAGCGCCAGGCCAGCCCCGATTCACCCGCGGTGTGGGAGAGCTTTGAGCTGGAGTGGCGTCCCGGCATGAACGTCATCTCCGCGATGATGGAGATTGCCGCCAACCCCAAGACCGCCGACGGCCGCGAGACCACGCCCATCACTTACGACTCGAATTGCCTCGAAGAAATCTGTGGCTCCTGCGCGATGCGCATCAACGGCAAGGCGCGCATGGCCTGTTCTTCTCTCGTAGACAATCTCGAACAGCCAATTAAGGTAGAGCCGCTCTCGAAGTTCCCTCTCGTCCGCGACCTGCAAGTAGACCGCTCGGTTTTGTTCGAGAACCTGAAGGCAGTCAAGGCCTGGGTTCCGGTGGATGGAACCTACGATCTCGGCTCCGGCCCGCGCGTCTTTCCGCAGGTGCAAGAGGCCAATTATCCCTTCTCCAATTGCATCAGTTGCTGCTGCTGCATGGAGGTATGCCCGCAGTTCAACGACGAGACCGGCTTTGTGGGCGCTGCGACGATTGCTCAGGTAAAGCTCTTCAACAATCACCCCACCGGCAAGGTCTTTGCGGAAGAACGCCTGCGCGCCTTGGCCGGCGACGGCGGCGTGCAAGAGTGCGGCTTCGCGCAGAACTGCGTCGAGGTCTGCCCCAAGGGCATTCCGCTGACCAACGCAATCTCCGACGTGAGCCGCGATGTGCTCATCCAAAAAGCCAAAGATTTTCTGCGCGGATAGCAACGAAGAGCAAACACAGATCCTTCGCTCCGCTCAAGATGACTGCACTCTTGGGGCTGGATGACCGGTTCGCTTGAGCAGTGAAAATGAAAAGGCCCGCGCGAATTGCGTGGGCCTTCTTGTTCAAAAGTAGCGAATCTACCGGCTCCCCCCCGCAATCGACGGAATCACCAGCACTTCATCTCCATCCTTAAAGGCATACGTCTCATTACCCAAAAAGCGGATGTCTTCTTCGTTGACGTAGAAGTTGATGAAGCGGCGGATCTGGCCGTCTTCGCCGCGCAGATGCTGGCGCAGCGCCGGGAAGATGCCTTCTAACTCTGTGACCAGCTCGGGTAGGTTCGCCGCAGCGCTCGATATCTCGCGGACATTGTTGGTGTGCTTCTGAAATGCATTCGGCAATAGAACTCTAACGGACATCTGCGGCTCCTGCCAGGACGGGTTCCTGGGCGTTTTCACTGCGTTCGCTCTGACGATCTTGCACAAAAGCCTCAAAGTCGCCTAAGCGCGGACGAATGGCTTCAGTCTGTTCATAAAGGCCAGTCAGGCAATCGGTGGTTTTGAGGCCGTTGCCGGTGATGCAACTGACGGTAAGTTCATCGGGATGGATGCGGCCATGCGCGTAGAGTCGCGCGGTAACAGCCGTGGTCACGCCGCCGGCGGTCTCGGTAAAGACGCCTTCGGTCTCGGCCAGCTCCTGCATCGCGGCGGCAATCTCCACGTCCGATACATCTTCGGCCCAGCCGCCTGTCGCGCGAATCACCCGCGAAGCATACGGACCGTCAGCCGGGTTGCCAATGGCCAGCGA